>Ga0247611_10000247_pt1 | contig 114006 bp, 106 predicted proteins | sample 177DNAGHGhighgp2_FD_192422 | JGI IMG/M metagenome (GOLD analysis project Ga0247611, IMG submission 192422) | Sheep rumen microbial communities from Palmerston North, Manawatu-Wanganui, New Zealand - 1770 DNA GHGhigh gp2 | ecosystem: Host-associated > Mammals > Digestive system > Stomach >... | reverse complement strand
CATTCGATCCACTTTTCTCTGGCTTTCATGCATCTCATCCATCAGGGTACACCGACATCTTTTCAGATATCCGATCAACTCCGACTTCTGCCCTGATTCCAAAAACCGCTTCGCCATTTCTTTATACTCATTGTCAACTCCTATGTCTGACAGGCAGTCAATCATCATTTTTAATTCCATAATTAATTCTCCGCGTAAGCACGTTATTTATTTCTTATGAAATCAGTATAAGTGATTGACATGAACTACGCTAATGAATAAAATGAATATCGTGATATGCCAAAATGGAATATCATATAGCAATGAGTAATACCCTGTAAATGGAGGATAATCATGGAGATAAAGAACCTTCGCTACTTTCTAGCAGTAGCCAGAGAAGAAAATATGTCCCATGCTGCAGAAATCATGCATGTGACACAGCCAACACTATCAAAAACACTAAAAGCTCTGGAAGATGAACTGGGAAAGAAGCTTTTCATACGACACAGCTTCTCCATCAAACTCACTGATGAAGGAATGCTTCTTCGCGACCGCGCTGAGGATCTTGTTGCAATGGCAGATAAAATCGAACAGGAATTTATTTCTCTCGATGACATCACCGGGGGCGATATCTATTTTGGTCTGGCAGAATCCTATCAGATCAGTCTGCTTGCCCGTGAGATTAAAAAATTAAAGGATCGATATCCGAACTTTACCTATCATGTAACCAGCGGCGATACAGAACAGGTGACAGAAAAACTTGATAAAGGACTACTGGATTTTGGCGTGATCTGCGAAACTCCAAACACGGACAAATATGAATATCTCACTTTTCCTGATTCTGACCGTTGGGGCGCTATCATGTTAAAAAACCATCCTCTGGCAAAGAAAAAGAGCATTAAAGCAACTGACCTTATCGGTCAGCCTCTCTACTGCTCTGAACAAAGCTGGAATATTGAAATACCTGAATGGGCTGGAGAGCACTACAAGAAACTCCACCTTGAAGGCTCCTTTCGGCTTTCTTATAATGCTTCCATGTTTGCAAAAGAAGGTCTCGGTATCTTACTCACTTTTGAGCATCTCATAAACTGCTCCGAAGAAAGCGATCTGGCGTTCAGACCTCTGTCTCCGAAACAGGAAACCAAACTGTATCTGATATGGAACAAGTATCAAACTTTTACGCCTATTGCAGAAAAATTTCTTAAGCAGGTGAAGGAATCCTTTACTTTATAATAAAACTGAAATTTGTCGTCATTTACAATTATCTTCACTCATACAGATCCGTTCTTCGAAGAGATGTGTATGGCCGTTGGTGACGTTTTAGGGCTGCTCCGGAAAGATTCACCTCTGCCAGCATTAACTCTTCCTGATCTCCCGCCATTTCAATCGTCTCGCCATCAAAGCCTGCAACTAGCGACTCGCCGGCGAACTCCATGCTTCCTTCCACTCCAACTCTGTTGCACATTGCTACATTGACACTGTTTTGGAATGCTTGAACCTTTATCTCCCATTGAAACACATCAGAGGGCTCTGACTTAGTATTTGCTGTAGGGACAATAATCAGCTCCGCACCGCGTAGAACTTCCGTACGAATGCTCTCAGGATAGTGGCGATCAAAGCACACAACAATCCCGATTTTACCTAACTTCGTATCAAAGACCATAAACCCTTCTTCAGACGGAGTGTAATAGCTCTGCTCATAGAACATTTCACATTGAGCGACATGAACCATCTTCTGTCTGCCGACGATTTCTCCCTGATCATCAATCAAAAGGCTCATATCGTATCTATTCCCTTTTTCCTCAATATAAAAGTTGGGGGAAGCAAATATATGGTTTTCCCGGCAGGTATTTCTTATTCCCTTCACATAACTGCTGTCTTCCGTCATGACATATTCGCTCACATCACAGTCTGGGAATTGGGGAAAGAATGGAGAGAGCTGGATTTCCGGAAAGCAAATCAGATCCGCTTTCTTTTCCGCCGCCTCACGAATAAGCTGCAATGACTTTTGGAAATTCTTTTCGATATCTGTATCCATTTTCATCTGCGCAAGAGCAATCTTCATCCCGTTTACCTCATAAATTTTACTATCTTTTATACTATTTTTCTGCCCAGAGCCTTGAGCATATCGCGGTCACTCTGGATTGTTGAACCTGAAGTTGTCAGCATATTTCCTGTTATCGTCGCGCTTGCACCACCTGTAAATGCCGCGATTCCATTTCCAGTTATCAGTTTCCTTCCCTAAAAACCTTCTTTCACTTCACCATAAAACCATAAATGATAAACAACTGTATAATCCTCATCCGTAAGCGTCTCTTTGAAACCAAATTCTTTTAATTCTGTTTCGATATTCCTTTCCTTCATAAGTGAACGGTCATCAGAAATCCTTGACCAGTCCTGATAACCGCCATGCCTGTTCCAGAAAGTGTCATAATACTTCTGATCATAAAATATAATAATCTGTGATTCTCGTACATCAGGGATGCACAAAACACACACAACCTTGCAGAATTGCAAATCTTCAGGTTTTGCCTTAAGTATTTCTTCTGTTTTTCTTATCCACGCTTTACAAAACTCTGTCTTTATCTTTGAAGAGGTTTTTGGCATATCCAACCATACTGAACATGGTACATGAAAATGTTCGAATCCCCATTTATTTATCTCATCAATATCCTGATATGGCTTTATTTCGGCAATATTTTTCAATAATCTTTTTAATTTTCGCTTTTGTCCCCTTGATTTTCCGTAAAACATCGACATTAACCTATTATTATAATGTTTCATGCTATCTCTGAATATTTTCACTGCCATATATATCAGAAAGCAATATCCTTATAACCGACCTCCGTTACTTCTCCGTCTTCAATAAGTACGGCAACTCCGTTATCTTCCGTGTCCTCTCCGCCCCAGTCGCGGTTAAATAAAACGTATACCGGATTTTTACCATGTGATTCCATAACATATTCTGACTCAATGACGATCGAATCCAGATGTATCTTCTTCACCAGTTCTTCTTCAGTATCAATATCCGGCCACCACGCCTCAAATTCATCCTCATTCTCAGGACCGTAAGCCCCCTTTTCTTCTTCGTTATAATACTCCAGTATTGCGGCCGCTATCTTATGCTGCAGTTCATCCCAGCCTTCTGTTAACGCTTCAAATGCATCACGCTGACACTGTGAGATTTCTTCATCATCATCGCAGCCGATCAAAACTTCCACCGTCTGCTCGGTTCCTCCAAGGGTAAGAGTCACATGACCGATATACCCTGTCTCTTCGTCATATTCTATTTCTCCAAATACTTCATCCTTCATTTTTATCCTTTACCTTTCTCTTTTTAATCTTTCTTTACTGCCGGTTTGGCTTTCTGAAAAGAATGACGGGCTGTTTCAACGGTATAAAACCTGTCAAAGAACTGTTCCACATCGACCGCCGACAGCTCCTCACCTGATAATCCGGGGAGCATAAGATAAGGCAGGATCAGATCAGGTTTATTCTGCGACAGCAAAATGAGTGCTTCAGTTGTATTTCCCTGATGTCATTTTATTCACTGTCATTCGTGTCATTCCAGACACAATAGTATTCGTCCTCATCATCCCACGGAGTATTGCCTTCTGACGGGCCAACATATTTGACCTCATCTCCCCGTATTATAATAGAGCACTGATGCTCCGGCTCCCATGGACAATCTGTTTCTATGCAGTAACCTGTTTCCATGACATCTGTCTCCTCTTCAGGTAATTCAACATATAATCTTGGACGTGACAGACAGCTTAAAAGCTGTTTTCCTGAATTATATGCTTCGATAGCCTTCTCCGTATCAGCCACTATATCATCATATATTCCCATGGTCTTCCACTCGTCATACATATAGAACATAAAACCCGACAGCTTCTCCTGAATCTCGTCAAGCAGCCTCTGATCATCATTCAGACTATTATAATGTTCAATGCACTTCTCAGCATATTCCTTTGCTTCATCTGTCTCATCAAAAATAATAATATCCATTTCTCCCTGAAACAGTGACTGCGAATCAAATTTACCCTCAAGCCATCCCATTTCATTGATATCCGGTTTTAAATCCCTGATTACTGACATATATTTCTCCTTCCCGATTTCCTTGGATTTGCGGCTCTAAAACCATGGTAGTATGTTACGGCAGATATTTCTACAACCTTATCAGAGTATGGAGAAATGCCGGTAGTCTCTAAGTCGAATACAACGTAGTCGGAGACAAATGTATCAAGTTTTGTGCCTGTTTTACTATTTAACATATTCTATTCCCAGAAAAAATATTAATTTATATAAGAGTATAACCTCTGAACCCGCGCACGGAATAGTACGAATCCGCCCCGTTATGAAATGTGAAAACCGTTCCGTAACGTCGTTCACAGAACAATGCACCGCCCTTGTCGCGAATATCATCCGGTGTAGTGATCCAACTTGACGTTTTCAAATCAAATTCCCCGAGACTTTGCAGTCGGCGATAGAGTTCCTCCGTCATGATCAAAACGCCGATTTCTTTTGCTTTCCGCTCGGCGCTGCCTGACGGCTGGTTTTTAGCACGCCCCTGTAATGCCTTTTCGTCATAGCACAGGCTTCTGCGCCCAGAAGGGGACTCCTTTGCGCAGTCGCAGAAAATTAGCTTTCCCGTCTTTTCGTCATAGCCGATGGTATCCGGTTCTCCGCCACTCTCCTCCATCCTTCTCAAAACGTCCATGGAGCCCGGATGCTCAAGCAAACGTTTCTCCACGTCAAGCCAACTCAGTTCCATATGAAGATTCTTATTAGCCTGAAACCTCGCTTTTAATATTTCTAACATGGTTTCCCCTCCAATCCTCCGATTTGACATGCTTCAAGCAAGATTTGCTTATTTCATTATCCTGCAAGAGAACTATGCCTCGTTCACAAGTTTTCCGGTCATATGTTCTATATCCAGTTCAAGACAGCATACACGAGGAAAGGCATTTTTCATTTCCTTTTCAAGATATGTTTCATCATCCGTAAATTTTCGGCAAAGACAAGTGCATATCTCCTTTTTCTTATCTTCATCTGTAACCTCGCGAATCCGTCCAAACACTATTACGCTACAGATATTCAGCGCCCACTCGCCTTCTTTTTGATAACCCTTATCCATCACGCAGTAACTGACTTTATCGCACTTTGATATTGCATCAAGCTTATGACCGTCCTTAGCGCAATGAAAATAAAGCTTCCCATCAATCTCTGAATACCAATGATCCATAGGGACGCCATAGGGATATCCGTCATCTCCCAGGACGGATAACACGCCTCTCGGCTCATTTTTCAGTATTTCTATACATTCCTCGTTTGGAATCTGCTGTTTAAAACGTCTCATTTCTCTGAACATGCATCCACCTCTATTTATTCTGCGTTTCATCCGGAAACGCAGGCTCTATTCCAATTTTAACTTCTAGCAGATAACTGTCTCCATTATAAATTTATATACAGGTATCACTTCAATTGTTAGATTATCTTTTGTAATTGTACGCTCTTCTTCATTGGTTACAATAATCAGGCGCTTTACTCCTTCTGTTTTTGTAGCAAAAGACAAGAGACTTTTTATTTCCCTATCTTCTGCTGTTTCCAAATTGTATGCAACCTGAATGGCACAACTTTCTTCCGGAAGGTAAAAATCAATATCAACTCCCGTTTGCGTAGATTTGAAATAATATACTTCATCACCGTATCTGCGCTTTAAATATACCGCAACAGCGTTCTCTAAAAGTGCTGATGGTTTATCTATAAGAAATAACGAAAGAATCCCATTATCATAAAAATAAAATCGTGGAGTACTCTCTTTTTCTGCAAACTTAGCAACATAATTTCTGTTTCTAAACAACAGATACGCATTTTCCGCATAAGCAGTATATTCTATCATAGAGTCCGTTGATGTTTTAGTTCCGGTTGCCTTTACGTTCCCAGCTAATGTATTAAAAGATATTTCATGCATAACTGTTTCAGCTATTTTCTTTATCATAAGCCTAAGTGCCATCTTATTGTTCACTTTTTCACGCTCTATAATGTCTCCAAGAAGAACCTTCTCGTAAACGCTCTTAATATATTCCCTTTTATTGAATAAACGCTGTGCTTCAGGAAATCCTCCGCTTGTAATATATTCCTGACATCCTCTGCGAATCTTGGAAACTTTGGACGATGTAAGAAATGCTTTTTCATCATGAACTATATCCTTATAATCAAGAGTCTCTTTAAATGAGAAAGGCATAATCATTTTGGATAGATACCTTCCTCCAAGAACCTTTTCCATCTCATAACTGAGCATTTTTGCATTACTTCCTGTAATGTATACACGCTTTTTCTGATCAGCCATTCTTCTGGCAAAGTGTTCCCATCCGTCTATTATTTGAATTTCATCGAAGAAATAGTATATCTCACTTGCATCCGTCAGCTCATACGAAGTCTCAACAATGTCATTGAAGTCATCCTTTGTGAAACCTAACAGTCTATCATCCTCAAAGTTAACATAGATTATCTGAGACCAGTCGCAGCCTACTTCAACAAGTTCTCTAGCAATTTTGTATAAAAGTGTTGATTTCCCCGCTCTTCTAAGTCCAACAAGTATGTAATTGATATTCTTTTCGAAATCATAGTCACGACTGATGATCTCAGCATTTTGTATGATTTCAATCTGCTCTAAAATAACCTGTTTTAATATGTTGTGATTCATGTTTGCCTCCAACTATCATATTATCACGATATTATATCTTATATATTATCGTGTGCGTACGATAATTGCAAGCATAATTATCGTTCATGCAAGACAAGATCAAATGTTCTTGTTTTATTATCCTCATTCCACGAACTACCATCCATAAACTATCATTCCACATACTGCTGATACACATATTAACATTATAGGCGAGATTTTCTTTTTTATAAGCTTTCTTAATCCAAAATATAATCCTCCCAATACTATAGTTAAAGCAATAGCCGGGATATCAGGCACTGCTCCCGAACAAACATTGAAATTCTTCCAGATCATATATATTCCTGTTGCAAGAATAATACCTATAATGCAAGGTCTTAAACCACTTAATGCTCCCTGAAACACTTTGTTTTTCAAAAGACTCTTAAGTAAAAGCATTATAACAAGTATTATTAGAAAAGCAGGAAGAACAACAGCTGCAGTAGCAATAAATGCACCAAGAATCCCACCTTGGGAACTCCCTATATATGTTGCCAGATTCACCATAATTGGCCCGGGTGTACTTTCACTTACAGCAATCATATATGATAACATTTCATCATCTAGCCACCCATACGATAAAACAATTTCACGAATCAGTGCTATAGAAACATACCCACCACCAAATGAAAAAAGACCAACCTTTAGAAATCCTATCAATAAGTCAATATATATCATTAGTCAGCTTCACTCCTTTCTGTTTTGTTATTTATCAGAAAGGATACCAGTCCGATTATTGCGGCAAAAACCATAATTACAAGCGACGAAATATGTAAAGAAAAAAAGTTTATCACAAGCATTGCTATACATGATGCAATTATTATAATGATCTTAAGTGCTGTTAATTTAGCCTTTGAAAGCATCTTAACAGCTGCATCCAGTATTAGAATACCAACAGCAATTTTTATTCCATGAAATGCATTATTAATCCAGGATATTTCAAGAAACCTATCTAAATATTTGGAAATTAGAAAGATAATAACAAACGATGGAAGAACCATTCCAATAGTTGCAAATATTGCTCCCAAGAACTTCTTCCTCTTATATCCTACATATGTAGCACAGTTAATAGCTATCGGTCCTGGTGTTGATTCAGCTATAACTGTAATATCCATCATTTCATCGTGTGTAATCCATTTTTTCTTTTCTACGCATATATCTTCAATCAGAGATATCATTGCGTATCCACCACCAAATGTAAATGCTCCTACTTTAGCAAATGTAAGAAACAACTCAATCAAATCTTTCATTAATGACATCCACCTTGACCGCTCCTTTCAATAATATGCCAAGGAACACTTAAGATTCATGTTAAAACCTTATTTTCTCTAATAATCGAATTGATATATTCATAGGTCTTTTCTTTTATACGAACCTGCTCCGCAATTATCGAGAATCCAGAAATAGCTGTTTCAACCTCACTAATGATATCCTTACAGCGTCGTCCCTTGATTCCCATTTTGTTACCAGCTTCCAACAAATCTGATAATCCGATTCCCAATGTCTTTCCATTTACCGTCATCTGATGTGCCCTAAGCCACTTATTCGTAGGATTATACGAAAAAGTAATATCATATGCAGGAGAAAGAGTCCATTTACCAGATCGATCCATAATAAATGAAATGTTTTTAACATGATCATCCTGATTAACTGCAAGACAATTAAAAACCATCCTGCGGTAAAACTGTTCTATCTCTTTGTATGAAATTCCTATCTCTTTCATATACAAGGCTGCTAACTCATATCCGCATGCCCCCGGCTCCTGATAACTAATATGTGTTAAAGCTCCAAGAGACTGCATATGAAGTTTCAGCTGTATTATTCACTGTTCATCGCCCCACTTAAAATCACCCTTTTCGGTTCTTTTACGTACTCTTTTCGGCTTATCATCTGCCTTCTCAATATAGAAACTCGGTCTTTTCGTTTGATCCGGAACCAACATTTCAATATTTTCTCCAAGATCTAAAGCCAAAAGGATTTTGAACAAATTATCAACCTGCACAGATTCTCCCTGTTCCAATCGGGATATACTTCTTTTAGAAACACCTGTTTTATCTTCTAAATCCTGCTGGGACATTTCTTTCATAATTCTATAAGTCTTTATTTTTTGACCTAATTCACTAATATATTCTTGATAATCTTTTTTATTTTTCATATCAACACGCCATTTCTGTCTTTTTAATACCAATATTGTATATCAATGTGCCATATTTGTCTACTTATTTTTATCATCATTTTATCCAAATCTGAGCTGCATTTTCTCTGCATTTTCTCTTGACACCCCATGCCTAAAGGCAGGGGCTTGGGGACTCCGTCCCCAAAAAGCAGAAAAGTTTTTCTGTAAATAAGATATCCTAAGATAATTGACGAGCTGTATGGCGGTAAGATTACCGTTATCCAGCTCGTTTTGACTGTACCTAATCCCATTGATTTCGTCCAACTAATTTATTATCATCGCCCTTATTCTCTTACCAGATCATACATAAAACTCCTGTCCCCCAATGTTCGTATATTAACAAGTTTCATTCCGATATGCTCATACTTATCTTTTTTTAGTTTTGCATCAGTAGATACAATCACCGGAAGGTTGCTCTGTCTTGCTACTTCAAACGCAGTCTCAACCAGCGGACGCATAAAACCCTGTCCCTGATACATCCTCTTTACTGCCAGAAGCTCTATCTGTACAAACTGCTTCCTACTGTCGCGATATGTTTTTTCCAGACTTGCCCCACCTGCCTGAAACTTTTTTATGATTTCTTTAAAGTTTTTAAATCCCAGTGCCCTCATCATACGCCACATCATCTTGATCATCGCCATCCTCGGAAACGGATGAGTTGTATCCGTTAAGATTATAATTCCTTCCTTCTTCTCTGAAGTTGCATATATAGCATCATATTCATCGGCTGTACTGATCATAGCGACAAGATAATTAACAAGGCTTGTTCTATCCGGATACTCCGGATAATAAGGAACCATACCTATCTCCTCATGACCATAGTCATAGTATGCAAATACCTCCGCAAATTCCTTCATTTCTTCTTTTGTGAGTTTAACTTTATTTAGCATTTCTTCCTCCTTGAAATAATTAATAACTCCAAGTATAATTACCATAAAATGACTTTCAATATTTACAAAGTCATTTTTTCATCATATATTTTCGAGGAAAGTGCCATGCCCAAGATTTTTACCGATGAAAACAGAGAAGAAATACGCATAAAGCTGCTGGACAGTGGTTTTACAGCATTAAAAAAAGGCGGTCTTTCCGCCGTAAATATCGATAAACTTGCCGCAGAGGTTTTTATTGCCAAGGGAACATTCTACAACTTATTTGAAAACAAATTCGAATTCATGTACCACATGATGATACATGAAAGAAATCGTTCAAAGAATGAGCTTAATTCCCATTTAGACAATGAAGGAAAACTTACAAAAGATTCTCTCAGAGATTACCTGAAGTGGCTCTCAACGGAGAACCCTAATATTTTTTCATATCTGTCTGATGCAGAGAAAAAGCGTCTCATCTCATCCTGGTCCGATAAGTATATCGAAGACAAGAATAAGGATAGTAAAACAATGCATATGCTTATCTCTCTTCTTGAGTCTCCCAAACCGGATGCAGACTGGAAGCTTGCCTGTAATTATATGAAGCTCATAGCTGTAAGCCTTGCAACGAAGAAAGTATTCATCGAAGAGAGCTATGATCAGATGATAGATTTTTTAATTGAAAATATATTGGAAATCTTATGCCTGTAAAACAGACAAATTAGCCCTTCAGCCACAGCTACATGTATCATTATTTTTTCTTCCTGCTTACATGAAAGTCGCAATAATCATCCCCGTTTGCAAGTGTATGATTTCTGACCAGCTTTGCTCCACCTTTATCAAAACTGATAAAATCAGTCATACATAAATACTTGATGAGATGAAAACAGTTTTCTCTTTTGCCCAGTTCACAAAGTCCACATTTTGTGTAAGTGAATTCATAGTTATCTTTATCAATTCTCCTGAATGTAGATTTCCAATCCATTTCATAGGAGGATGTTTGTGATTTTCCGGCAGCTTCTTCACGGGTTCTGATATTTTTCTCCGAAAATGCGCTTTCATCCTCTTTCTGTCTGCGGACCATTTCGTCGCAAAGAAACCTGACAAGTCCTTCAAAACATTTTTCATCGATAATATCCGGAGCCGCTTTATGAAATGCTATCAGGTAACAGCCTATATATAGAATCTTCGTCAGACTGTTTCCTTTACCCAGAGCCGGCGTTCGGTCAACTATCTCCTTATATTCTTTCCTTATTTTCTTCTTCAAACCTGCGGTGACTTCTATTCCGTAATCCTTTAAAAATGCATATACTGCTTTATCCATAACAAGCGGCATAGCCACACCCATAAATCCGTATCTCATTATTCTCAAATCACCTTTCTCTTATAAGATCACACATATGAAACCTTTCACATCAGATTCCGATCCTGTCCGGCTTCATCCCAGGATGCTGATATCTCATAGCTTTATCCATTAATACTCTGCATCTAGGCTTCGGGGTGTGCATCGTATCCAAATTCACATAACAACTTCGAAATATCTTTATCAGAGAAATCCTTTTTCAAGAAAGATGGTCGGAATATATAAATAAGAGCCCTCTGTTCTGAACATCTGATTGGGATTACTTCTATTCCTTTTTTCGTCAATACACTCTTAACTCTCACCATGCTTTTTTCGAATTGTTTATATTCAGAAAAATCATATGAAAAAAGGCTCCCTGTTTTTATACCTGCAAGCGTAGGTAAACAAAATTCAACTATTTTGTCCTCAAGTCTGTAAGCTTATAACAAATCAATATCCCTCACATTCATAAGACATTTACATAATCCTTCGGAACTGAGCCCCCTCCTGTATCTCATTCTCCTTCGGGCCTTACTTTCTTCCGGTATCTAATCAGAAATACATCAGATACTCCATCCAGCGCCTTCTGTCTGAAGCTGCAGCATATGACTGAAAACACTTCCTTCTCTTCTCTTCAGTTCTTCCGGAGAACCTTCTTCTGCTACACGGCCGTCCTTTAAGACAAGTATTCCTCCTACAGCCGCACCAAATGCAATCCATCCATAGCTTGCAATTCCTGATGCCGAAGCAAAGTCCGGCGCCACCTTGATCAGTTTTCTGAGCACCAGCCATATACACACATACGGTATCATTCCGCATATCATTGATATTCCCGAGAGGAAAAGCCCGATAAACGTCAGTTTCTTATAGCTCCCGGCATATTCTAAAAGTCTCGATAACGGAGACTGTTTCTTCTCTTTATTCAAAATAGATCTCCTTCCAACAACTTCCTCATTTTTTCACACATCCCCGGAGGGGGTTATATGACAGAAACATTGGTTTCTGATTGTAAAACACATATCGCGGTTAGCCCCCAGAGACATAACCGCGATAGTGATGCTTGTCTTATATACAAGACATATGATCTTTATTTCTTAACATTAAACGCATCCATCTGTGGATATACTGCTGAATCTCCGAGTTCCTCCTCGATCCTGAGAAGCTGATTATACTTAGCTACACGCTCTGAGCGGCTTGGTGCACCGGTCTTGATCTGGCATGTGTTAAGTGCAACTGCAAGATCAGCGATTGTTGTATCGGCTGTCTCACCTGAACGATGTGAAGAAATAGCTGTATAACCGGCCTTGTGAGCCATCTTGATAGCCTCAAGTGTCTCAGATACCGAACCGATCTGGTTAAGCTTGATGAGGATAGAGTTTGCTGCTCCGAGCTTGATACCCTTTGCAAGTCTCTCTGTATTTGTAACGAAGAGATCGTCACCAACAAGCTGAACCTTATTACCGATCTTAGCAGTCATTCTCTGCCAGCCTTCCCAATCCTCCTCATCGAGACCATCCTCGATAGAAATGATAGGATACTTATCTACAAGTGACTCCCAGTGAGCAATAAGCTCATCTGAAGTGAATTCCTTACCTGACTTAGGCTGCTTGTAGAAGCCCTTGCCCTTCTCGCTCTTCCACTCTGAAGAAGCTGCATCCATGGCGATCATGAAGTCCTTACCAGGCTCAAAGCCTGCAGCCTTGATAGCTTCAAGGATCTTCTCGATAGCCTCCTCATCACTCTTCAACTGATTTGGAGCAAAACCGCCTTCATCACCTACAGCTGTAACATCACCCATATCCTTGATAAGACTTCTGAGCTTATGGAATACCTCTGCACACCATCTGAGTGCTTCCTTAAATGAAGGGGCACCAACAGGCATGATCATGAACTCCTGTGTATCTACCGCACTGTCTGCATGAGCACCACCATTGAGGATGTTCATCATTGGTACAGGAAGCTTATTACCCTGAACACCACCGAGGAATCTGTAAAGAGGAATGTCAAGTGCGATAGAAGCTGCTCTTGCTGCTGCAATTGAAACAGCAAGAATGGCATTAGCGCCAAGATTTGACTTATCCTTAGTTCCGTCAGCCTTTATCATAGCTGCATCAACTGCATATGTGTCTGATGCATCAATTCCGACAAGAACATCATTGATCACTGTATTTATATTTTCTACAGCCTTCTGAACACCCTTGCCCAGATAGCGGCTCTTATCACCGTCACGAAGCTCAAGTGCTTCGAATTCTCCAGTAGAAGCACCACTCGGAGCAGTACCTCTTCCTACTGTACCGTCAACAAGATAAACCTCAGCCTCAACCGTAGGATTTCCTCTTGAGTCTAATATTTCTCTTCCGATAACTTTTTCAATTGACAGATAACTCATTAATTATTTCCTCCCTTTTCTTACACACAGATATCCTCTTTCTGATCTGCGCTATCATCAACAGAAAGAGGATCTGTATGATTTACTCAACAGTTAGTTTTATCTAACATTTGTATCATATATCTAACTCTTGTATTTGTCAATAATAAAACCTATTAATTTATAAATACATTTACTCTCTGTTTTTCAGTGCCTCCGTCATGGCTATATTTCTCACAAGAAAACGTGGAAGCCTTTTCCTTAAAACATTTTTCCTTCCTCTTATGCTATCTTCCAGCTCACAGCCTTCTTCCTGCCGGAAACAAAGTTCTTATAGATGCCCTCTTCCTGCATCAGTTCATCGTGCTTACCCTTCTGAACTATCCTGCCCTTATCAACGACAAGTATCTGATCCGCGTGTCTGACTGTCTTAAGTCGATGTGCTATCATAATGATGGTCTTCTCTCTTGTAAGATTCTCAATAGCCTGTGTCAGTTCCTTCTCATTCTCCGGATCAACATTGGCCGTTGCCTCATCCAGGATTATGATCGGAGCATCCTTCATGATAGCCCTGGCTATGGATATCCTCTGCTTTTCACCACCGGACAGATTTGCTCCGCCTTCTCCTATCATCGTGTTGTATCCATCAGGAAGAGACATGATGAAATCATGGCAGCATGCCTTCTTCGCAGCACTGATAACCTCTTCCATAGAAGCCTCCGGTCTGCCGAATCTGATATTATTTGCAATGGTATCTTCAAAAAGATACACCCTCTGAAATACAAAACTGAAGTTTTCCATAAGAGAATCAAAGCTATAATCCCTGACATCTCTTCCTCCAAGAGTTACCTGTCCCTCCTGTACATCCCAGAAACGTGCGATGAGAGATGTGATGGTTGTTTTACCGCCACCTGATGGTCCGACTATAGCTGTCGTGGTTTTCTCCTTGATATCAAGTGTTACATCATCAATGATCTTCCTGTTATCATATGCAAAGCTTACATGCTCAAGATGAATATCTCTTGTTTCAGGCTGAATATCCTCACCATCAATATCCATCTGTTCAATGTTCAGTATCTCATTGGCCATATCTACGCCTCTTCCGATAATCTTGAGAAGAGCTGTGTAGATCCCGGCAAGATCCAGCGCCTCAAATACCATAAAGGATGCCATAAGCATTGTTATGAGATAATTCAGCTTCATCGTTCCGTCGAGGTAAAACATAAGTGATGCGCCGGCAATAGCAACACCTGCAAGCTTACTTATCAGAGTCTGTACACCTACCGCCGGTATGGCTGTTGTTTCAGCCTTGATATCGGCCTTCTTCTTTCTTTCCACACTGTTCATTACCCTTGAGCTGTTCTTTGAAAAGATATTGTAATTTCTGATCTCTGCAATCCCCTGTATATACTCGAGAATAACGCCGACCATCTCCTTGTCGGCCTCAATCTTCTCGTCTGCAACCCTTGCAATCCTTTTATTTGTTATGGTATTAACAGCCATAAATACTGCTATACCGGCAACTGAGATAAGTCCTATACGCACATCAAATATAAACATTCCCAGAGCGATTACAGCCGTTGTAATGCCGCCCTGAAGAACCATCATGATCGCCCTTGTCGCGATATCACTCATCTGCTCGAGCGTATTTGTCGTTACCGACATGATATGTCCGAGACTCGTATCGTTGAAATATCCCATCGGCAGATATCTCAGATGCTCGCCTATCTCAATTCTCTTCAACGCGCAGGTATCATATCCTGCCTCTGTCTGAAGCATATATGAGAAACGGTTTACGATCATCTTGCCAATCGTACTTACAAGCATGAAAGCCATTACGGTTATAAACGCTTTGGCATTGATCTCATTATTTATTACGGCTGTTATCGCAAAGAAAGCTGCCGGTATCTTCATGGCTCCAAGCAGTGCGTCCAGTACCCCGAGAAATACAGCCATATAAAACTTGTTCCTGTTCTTCTTACTGCAAAAATCGAAGAACTTCTTTAACATATTAAGCATATTTGCTCTCCTTTCCGGCAGCAAAGCCTTCGCTGTCATCCGCTCCATCCTTAGCCATGCTATGTGCCTTCCACATACTCTTATACAGCAGGCTGTGGCTGAGAAGCTCATCATGAGTACCGACTGCTTCTACATTTCCGTCGTTAATCACAAATATCTTGTCAGCATCCTTGATAGTGGAAAGTCTGTGAGCGATTACGATAAGTGTCCTACCCTTTACAAGCTTTGCAACACTCTCCTGAACCAGTGCTTCATTCTCCGGATCGGTATATGCAGTTGCCTCATCCATGATGACAACCGGCGCATCCTTAAGCATGGCTCTTGCGATACATATTCTCTGCCTCTCTCCCCCTGACAGATGTCCGCCTGAGCCGCCGACCTCTGTGTTGTATCCATTTTCCAGACCCATGATAAAATCATGACAGCCTGTTGCTTTGGCAGCATTTATTACATCCTCGTCCGTTGCTCCTTCTCTGCCGAGACGAATATTCTCCATGATCGTCATATCGAAGAGATAGTTATCCTGTGCAACGTAAGCGATCTGCCCCATATAATAATCCAGCGGTAATTTCTTTATATCTACACCTCCGTATGTAATCATGCCCGAGTCCGGATCCCAGAGGGAATCAATCAGTCTTGCAATCGTACTCTTACCCGAGCCTGACGGTCCCACAAAGGCGTTAACTTCGCCCTGCTTTATCTCCATGTCTATACCATGCAGAACCTCTTTATCCTTGTAAGTAAAATGAACATCCTTCAGACATATATCGGAGCCCTCCGGCTTTTCACCGAGCACTGCAGGCCTCACCATATCATCTCTTTCAAGAATCTCGATAGCCTCACCGAAGATAGTTTTGATCTTAGCTATATCGTCCATATAAGAAAATGCAACAACCAGCGGTGTGATAAGTCCTGCCGACAATATGATGCAGGTGATAAAATTCGCTGCAGACAGGCTTCCATTTTTAACCAGCAGAAGTCCTACGGGCAGAACGCCGAGGAAGGTTGCGGGCATAAAAGAAAGTGTTCCGCACTGCCACCAGATACATTTTCTCATCCAGTTTATGAAGCAGTCAGCACCCTCTCTTGCAGCATTAACAAACTTCTCGTATGAGCTTCCGGTCTTGCCGAAGGCCTTTATAACCTCGATACCGTTTATGTATTCAACTGCCGTATCGTTTAGATATTTCGTCTTACGAATGGTAACTTCAAACTCGCCCTTACTCTTGATCATCATTACCGTTGCAAATATAACTCCGATCACCGCGGATATAAGATTGGCAAGTCCCATACGCCAGTCGATCGTAAGAAGATAAACAAACATGACGATTGGAAGAAGTATATTTGCGGTAAACTCCGGTATGATATGTGCAAGTGTTGTTTCCATGGAATCCACTCGTTCAACAATGATATTCTTGTAGCTACCACTGTTGTCATCCAGCACCGAACCGAGCGGAATCCTTGAAAGCTTATCGCAGAGCTGTACTCTTATGCCTCCGAGTACATTGAAGGTTGCAACGTGCGACAATGTAGTCGAGAGATTGTGCAGGAGTATTCTTACTACCCAGAACAGTCCCATAAACATCACCTGCTTCAAGTAATAACTCTTGTCATCATTCCCCTTCAGCAGCTCTTTAACAACATCCGCGATCAGCAGATATGGCCCGAAGGAAGCCGCAACACCGAGTATGGCCAGCGTAACGCTTCCTCTGTAATAACTCTTCTTCCTCCCGGCGAATTCCATGATCCAGGAGGCAATTCCTCTTTTCTTCATAAATCTATATCTTCCTTTCTTTATGATTTATATTTACTAGTGCATTGCACCAATCTCCTTTTTTATGATTGCCATGACTGGTATTATCTTTTGTTAGCCTTATCTATTTTGTGTTATATATATCTAACCTCATAGCCAAATTATTGCCCCGATCAAACGGGGCAGATAATTATTAAATGTATTCTGTTATAAACCAAAAAGTGTTATCCAGGAATCACCGTAAAACTCTTCCATTGTATGCGCATAATGCATCGCTTCTTCTCTGGAAAAATCGTGAACCACAGCCTGAAAAAGCGCTTCAACATATGCCGTAAGCAGGAGGTGAAATTCTTTTTGATTAACTTCCTTTACAGGAAATCCTTTTTCCTTCAATTCATTGATGTACCGGAGTGTAACATTTTCTTCCAGCTTTGCGATATCATGCGTAAAGCTCTCGTATTTTGTACCGTGTGATTTGCATATAAGAAGCTTAAACTCATCCAGATGGTCATAAATAAACTCCATCGATCTTACCGGCTCTCCCTGACCCTGCCATCCGGCACCTGCTGCCAACGAATCGATCCCGCCAAAATACTCTCCCTCTATTTTATGATAAAGCTCCATGCATCCTTCAATGACAGGATCTACCAGCGAAGAAAACATTTCTTCTTTACTCGAAAAATGCTTGTATAAGCCGCTGACCTGAATACCCGCTGCGGCAGCTATACGACGTAGTGATGCGTCTGCAAAGCCGTATTCCATGAATTCCTTTTTAGCCGCTTCGATGATCCTTTCGTGTGTTTTTGTTTTATCCTTTGGCATTTTATATATCCCCCACAATAAAAGAACAGTGTTCTCTAAACATTTGTTAGAGTACACTGTTCTCTATTATTTGTCAATACATTTTCTGAATTATTGACTACTTTTTTTATTCTCTGTTTTTCAGAACTTCTGCCGGAACAATTCTTTTGATCTTAGCTGTGAGTATTATGCTTATAGCAAGATATATCACCGCAACGCCCAGCAGCACTCCTCCATAGAGATACCATTCAAAGTGAAGATCCATTCCCATTGCCGTATTTGCGATAAAATATGGATAGATGGAATCGGCTATCATCTTCACAATAGGTATAGCGATGCATGCTCCAAGAATTACTGCGAAGAAGTTTCCGTCCAGATACACCTTCCTAATCTCCTTCATCCTGTAACCAAATATCTTGATCAGAGATATACCGTATCCGGCTCTGTCAATCATAACATTTAACATCAGATACATAACCGACACGAAGATCAGAACTGATACTGCTATAAGGATTATGATCAGTGACATCATCTGGTCAACGAAGATACCTGCCGCACTTTCGATATCTGCTCTCTTTGTTACAGCATAGATATGACCGCTGTCAACCGGCAGTTCGATATCGGAGAGGATCATATTGTAGTAATTCTCACTTTCTCCGAAGAGCTCGCGCATCTCATCAATATCCATATATACCGTAAGCCCGATCGAATAAGGAACTATATCGGATACCGTAAAGGCATATCTTACATCCTCCGAATTATCATCAAGAATAAATGTATCTCCGACCTCCAGATCATATTTCTGAGCAGTCGACGAAGCGATCACAAGCTCCTTTTTATTTCCGCTCGCTTTGAAATCATAGAACGGATTATCGTCATCTATTCCGATCATATTTACGTCCAATGTATAATCCAGATAATTCACTGCAAGGTTTTTAACATAACAGGCTTCACCTGCTTCCGGGACCTCTTCCATAGGATATTTCAGAATATACATATATTCGTAATTAATATCCTCAATATTCTGCTTCTTAACATTATTGCAGAGAACAAAGCAGTCCAGGCCGATCATGAAGATGAGGAGTGCCACGGTCATTCCGATAACCACAGTAAATACACTTCTCTTTTCACGCGACATCTGTCTTCCTGTAAACTGACGAAGGAAGTTTCTTTCCTTTTTATTTTTTTTGATACTATTCGAGCCTTTGACGAGGTTTTCCTGCTCATTTTTGATCAGGGATAAAGCCGTCTTCGAAAGCTTTTTTCTGATAACAAGAATATTTACTATTACGGAAATAAGCGGTGGCATAACTATACAGTATATGATTATATAAAGCGGATAAACCTTATCCATCTTCGGAATACTGTAATAGAGATAACTGTCCTGCATCTGAAAATCAACGCCAACCGGACTGAAGCCGATGATCATTCCGATGATTCCGGCAATAAATGTAACAACCGTCGGAAGCATTACGTAATGTCTTATAAGTGATCCTTTCTTTACGCCCATCGCATAGAGTGTACCGATAACGCTGCTCTCTTCATTTATCTGATGAATGATAAATACGGATATTACATAGGCAAAGAGCATCACAAGTATCGCTCCCGCAACCAGACTTACCAGTCTCTTCAGTATAACATCACTCGCCGCATCACTGGCAATCCTCGGATTATCCTTATTCTCGTGAAAGGTTTCGAGGTTAGCTATATTTATATCCTTCAGTGCTTCCTTAAGATCTCTGTGGTTTCCGCTGCGAAGCTTATATGCATAGGTATAGGTTTCTCCTCCCATCCGACCTGAAGCAAGCAGCTCTTTATAAGCATTATCCGTGACAAATACAACTCCAAAGCTTTCCGGATCGGCTGTCATATCCGAAGGATTTTTTACTGTCAGATTATAGTCGGGAATACATCCGATACCCGAAACCGTAAACTCCCTGCCAGCAAACTCAATGCTGTCACCGACTTTTATATCATTTCTGTCGGCATAAAGATTCATTATAACTATCTCGTTGTCAGCTTCAGGCATACTGCCTTCATCAAGCTTTACAAGATCGATCCTGTTTCTCTTCTTAAATACTCTGACAATATCCTTATTATTTCCTGATGCAGTTTTCTTTATACTGTCAACCTCTGCATCCATACTGAACACTTTCTCTATGTCACCATACTTCTGTTCCAGATCCGACAACTGTTCATCTGTCAGCGGCATAAAGGTTGTAAACTGGCCGTCCTGCTGGTTACACTCCTTATTATACTCATCACTGCCGGCAATAGTTGTCTCTGCCATACCGGCGATACTGACTACAAGATACATGCCGAGAACTATCATAAAAAAAAGTGCCAGATATCTTCCGAAATGAGCTTTAAATTCCCTTATTATTCTTCTGTTTAAAGTTTTCATTACAGATCCTCCAATTCACAAGCCGGAATTCTTTCCTCATTCATATAGTTTTTCCTGATTTCTCCATCTTTCATGATCACAACCTGCTGAACCATGTTCTTGATGGCATTGTTGTGAGTTACGATCAGCATGGTCGTTCCATATTTCTCATTGATCTTCTCGAGTAGAACAAGAATATCTCTGGAGGTTTTTGAATCAAGTGCTCCCGTCGGCTCATCACAGAGAAGCAGCTTAGGATTCTTGACAAGAGCTCTTGCTATGGCACATCTCTGCTGCTGTCCGCCTGAGAGCTGAGACGGAAATTTATTCTGATGCTCGGCAAGTCCCAGTATATCCAGCAGTTCGTCAATATCCATAGGATCATCCGTCAGATACTCGCAAACCTTTATATTTTCCCTTACAGTAAGATTCGGAACAAGATTATAGAACTGAAAGATAAATCCCAGGCTGTCTCTTCTGTAATCCGATAATGCATTATTGTTCAGTCCTACTATCTCTTTTCCATCCACCTTGATTGAACCCGAATCCACATTATCAAGTCCTCCGATACAGTTAAGCATCGTTGACTTGCCGGAGCCACTCGTTCCTTGTATAACACACATATTTCCTTTTTCTACTGAGAGGTTAATCCCCTTCAAAACCTGAATATAGCTGCCGCCCTCTCCATAACTCTTCTTTATACCCTTAACTTCAAGATACATATTTATTCCTTTCCGACTGAAAAGCAGTCCTGATATGATTATTTACAAACATGAGCTACTACTCATATTTCGGATATTAGCACCATGTTTTTATCTTGTCAACACAAATATGAGTTATCGCTCATATTTTGTTTGATTTTTATTTTTCTGAATGATATACTGTCATTATCGAGTTATAATGAGGAAGTAATATATCATTCAACTACTATTTGTAGCCGGCTTATTCACCGTACAGTCAGTATTGTGCAGGCAGGCATTCAGTCGAGGTATTCAACAACAGCTATGCTGACATACATAGTTTGCAATTCAGGGAGTAAATATAATGGGTGAAAATGATATCCGCATACCAAAACAAAAAAGAAGCATAGAAAAAAAGCAGCGCATCAAAGACGCTGCCATGAAGCTTATGTCCGAAAAGGGCTACCATACAACCAGCTCAAATGAGATAGCAAAGGAAGCCGGCGTATCCATCGGAACCTTCTACTCATATTACAAGGATAAAAAGGAGCTTTATAAGGAGCTGGTTGCGGATATTTACAGTATTGTTCTGTCTCCGATGAATCCGGTCAGTAACGACGGCAATGCTTCCAACAATGAATTCGGTAATAGTTCCGACGGTCATCCCAATAATAATACTGCTCTCGACACATCGAATCTCTCTATCGAGGAAACAGTATATTTATATATTTCAATCGTATTTGAAGGTCATGAATATCAATCAGAATTCCAGCGTGAGATTGCTTCTCTCTCAGAACAGTCTGATGAATTCAGAGAGATTGAAATGTCTAATAAGAAGCATGCTACGGAAATGTTTTCTTCAATCCTCAGTTCTTACAAAGATGAGCTTAAGGTTACGGATATAAATACAGCCGTTTATATGATACTTACAACCGTTGAAGCAGTTGTTCATGATACTGTATTTCATAAAAAAGGCAAAAATAAAAAGGCTGTCATGCAGGAGCTGACAGCCATGATCGTTAATTATCTTTTTACGCAGGAAAGCTGAGTCTTCAACGATTCAGACGAGGAAGAACATCATTCCATTCCCAGTTCATTCATCTGATTGACCAGGAACTTTTCCAATTCATTTTTATCTGGAAGTTGTAACATATACTGTGAAACGAAAAGATTATTATCCATTCCGGACAAAGCATACTCAACCATCTTCTTGCCTTTTTTAGTACAAAGCAAAATCCCAACAGGCGGATTATCGCCAGGGTACATTTCATTTTCCTTGTAGTAACCTACATACGCATTAAGTTGTCCGAGATTTTCGTGACTAAACTCCTCATTTTTTAGTTCCATGATCACGCTACAATGTAATATTCGATTATAAAATACTAGGTCTGGAAAATAATATTCATCATCTATCAAGATTCTTTTTTGCCTTGCCTCGAAGCAGAATCCCCTTCCCAACTCCAACATAAACTCCTGCAAGTGATCTTTAAGAGCTTGTTCCAAGTCCGATTCAGTAACCGATTCCTTCGCATCAAGGCCCAGAAACTCCAGCGCCATAGGTTCCCTAACATTAAGAATTACATTATAATCATTATTTATAAGCTGATCCAATAATTGCTCCGGCTTTTTACTGATTCCTGCTCTGAAATAAAGATTTGATGCAATCTGGCGTCTAAGTTCCCTTACGCTCCACGTTCCCTTAATGCATTCAAATTCATAAAAGAATCGTTCAAACGGATCATCAATGGACATAATCTCTCTAATGTGAGAAAATGACAACCTTGATATCAACGTTTCAGGTGGAGTTTCAAATTTGTGCGACGCTGTAGCACTAATCTTTCCCCCTGAATTTTCAGTACCATCAGATGTTATTTCTGCCGGCAAAAAACTAATTTCTCCTATCCCTTGTAATTTGTGCGACACTGTCGCACAAATCTGAGGATATTTCAGATAGAACACACGGCAAAGGTTCAAGTGAGTACGGTCAAGCCCTTTAATATTAGCTCGGGAAGCAATTATCTCAAGAAGATTTGTACCATATTCAGCTCTGTTCTGACCATGCTGCTCATATTCTACAATATAATATCCTATCATCCAGTTTCTAACCGTTAACAACTGATTCACCGCACCTTTTGCATACATGCTGGTGATATCATGAACATGTTCAACACTAGAAATCAAATTATCAAAAGTCATATTGTTATCCATAATTGTATATCCTCATTCATATTCAATAGTTTTTCTGGCTATTCGCTTAATACATTTCCTCAATTCATCTCTTCATCAAACATAATCCACTGATCCATACCTGCTCCAAGCTTATCATTCGGACGCCCCTTGAAGCCAAACTTCTCGTAAAACGGTTCTTTACCTTTAGCAGCAAGTAAGCACATCTTCACCTTATAACCCGGTTTTGCATCAGCTTTAATCTTGCTAATACAGCTTTCAACGAGCTTCTTTCCAATGCCCCGTCCCTGGTATTCAGGATCAACTATGACATCTGACAGGAAAGCAATATATCCTCCATCCCATAGCAGTCTAACTATCCCTATTGCCTTTTCTTCATCTCTTGCGCAATTTATCATATAAGCATTATCAATACCGGCCTGTGCTTCTTCAAGCGGAAAATCACACCAACCAACCTTTTTACGAAGTGACATATATTCTTCTGCTGTAATGTAATCCACAAATTGTATCATTGATTTTTATCAAACTCCTGTATTTATATCTTCCAACTGTTCCAAAAGGCATGCCTTCATTTTTTTCAAAGTATCAGCATCAGGTCTGCACTCATCAGAATACATTTTTTCCATCGGATACCACCACACCGGACCTTTGCCTTTATTGCCATAGTCCTCAATATCGCCCTCACGTCGAGGATATAAATGCCAATGCAGATGCGCATCTCCCATTCCCAAGAGCTCGTAATTCATCTTATCAGGCTTAAAAGCTCTAAAAGTTGCTTCAGCAACAACAGTCATTTCCTGCATGAACTTGTTTCGCTCTTCCATATCCATCTGAAACAATTCAGTATGATCATGATTCTTATATAGAAAAAGTGTATAACCAAAGAAATGCTGGTTATCTCCAATCACCACATAACCGGTTTCTAATTCTTTAACGAAATATGGATTAGTTCCTTTTTTGATCATTTCTATTCTGTCGCATATTAAACACATGGCCTATGTAACCTCACAATTCGTAAATAAAAAATCTATCACACTCAAGGAACGATTGTCATTCATATCATTATTATACTCTCATCATTCCTTACTGTTAAAAGTATTAAACCATGCTCGTTCACTAAACACCTTTTTCTTAGGAGCAATGATTTCGTTTTCTGCTATTCCTACTGGAAGTATACAAACAAGATCATATTCTGTGGGTACATTTAGTATCTTTGCTATCTTATCGCATATTTTATCATCGTCTGTTATATGACCTTCATACCAGCAACTCTGATACCCTAATTCAACTAATGCAAGCAGCATATTTTCTATTGCCGCTGAATAATCTTGAACCGCAAAACATTTATCTCTATATGCATTAATTCTTTGAGTAAGAACACATATTAATGCCGGAGCCGTTTCAGCTATCGGCGGTTCAATAACCGCATGTATCTGTTTGAGAATATCCTTATCATCCACACATATCAAACTTGTTGTCTGTTTATTGCAGCCAGATGGTGCCGCCAACCCGGCCTCCATTATTTTGATAAGATCTTCTCGGGGAACTCTATCTGTTTTATATTTTCCTCGATAGCTATGTCTATTTGAGATTATTTCAATAATACTCATATTTTAATCCTCAATGATAAATACTTTCATAAATCACACACCATTAACGTAAATCTCTTGAAGATACTCCGCAACCTCTCGCCTACCCGTAAATTCTTTATATAAAGGATACTTAGAAGCATTATCATAACTATATGTCAGATGATATATACGCCATACATCTTTATCCGAAAGAAACAGTACATCATCATTTGAATCGCACTTGGCTACAGCAACCACATCTCCCGCAATATATTCATCATCCGGATTTAATTCTCTTCTCAGTTCATTAACAAAGGTTTTATTATCAAAAGGAACAAGATGCCAATTAAAATCCAATCCGTATTCTTCGTAGAAGAGACACATTATTTCTTCAATTGTCATGTCATCTGTGATTATAACCATATTATCCCTCAACGCTAAAGAATTGTTTTTAACTTCTGTTCCACTTTACCACAGTGGTTACAATTTAGCTGTTTTTCCGCCAATAAACTTTTGGACAAATTGTCCAGAACTATCGTTCGATTAACTGATAACTATCTTAGGTTATTCTTCCAGCCCCAAAGAATACCTTACTTCCTTTTTCAGCTCCTCTTCCGGCAGATCATACGGAAACGGATCCGCATCATCAGAAATACTGTCGATGCTTTCACCAAACGAAAAAACAATAAATGGCTTTCCAGGAACAAAATGATGTTCAACCCAAAAATACAAGCCGTCAAACTTGTATATGTTCATATTTAACGATTCTTTGATGACAATATCCCCTGCAATAGTCGTAAACTTTTCTTTTTTGGTGCCAACAAGCTTTGCCCCCAAAGAAACCGCATATTGTTCAACAAATTCTATAGCTTTTTCATAATCTTTTTTCTTATGTTTTCTGTAAGGCCACATATTCATACCTCATAAAACTTCTGGCCATAATGTCCAGAACTGTTGTTTGTTTCAAGATCAGACTTATATTTATTCTTCACCTTTTATCACTACAACATAATCTTTAGAAAACTCTTTAAAGTTGCTGTCTATATCATCAATCACAGATAGATATTCACCATACAGTTTTCCTTCAACATAAGCATCTCGCATCTTTGGCTTATCTTTAAGTACCCATTTAAGCTGTTTGAACGAGTATTTACCGAAAGCCAGCCATTGCGGATAATTAATAGCCATCGGATCCTTTGTAAAGAAAACCCTTCCTGCATTTATAGCCGATGCAGCTGAATGCCCAATAAATAGCATAGTTGCCAATTTAGGATGCTTTTCTCTGTTTAATGACACTGGAATAGAATCTTTTATGCTGTATCCTTCTTTAATCCTTTTAATTGCATAGCCAATTCTTACAATCACTTCAACTATCATAACTGGGATAGATTGCGCGCAAAAATGAATAAAATCATATCCTTCGTAATACATTCCTTGAACTATTTCGGCAATTGTTTGTTCTTCTTCTCCAAAGCTTCCAAACTGTAAAAGACTAAACAAGCCCATCAATGGTGCTGGCAAGCCCATAGAAGTATTAATATCTGACTTGAGATGAGCTATTTGTTTCGCTATCGCAGCAAAAATATTGCTCTCTTTTCTATCTGAATAATTATCTATAACTTGTATTACTATTCGGCCCGATTTATCTATTGTTGTCATCGTTCCATTAAGAATATCGGCAACGCCAAAAATAAAACCAAGAATCGGATCATGTCCTAGCGATAATAGTCTATGATAATATGCCGAAAGACCATCTACATTTATTTTTGTGTTTCTATTATCTTGTACATCATACGGAACTTTGCTTACTTTTGAATTTGCCAGTTTTTCCATTTCTTCTTGCGGAAAAGCCTTGTCAAATCTATCTCGTATATAATCAGATAATGGACCGGCTTTGAGCCCATCCGGACTCCTTTTAGGAATTCCTACAAGTAATATATCAATCGTCGCTCCTAAAATACCGGCTATGGCACTTAAACAAATATCAAATTTATCAAGTCTATGTAATGAATTGAAATCTTCTTTTAACATTCGAATTGATAGTTCATTCGAACGCAATTCATCTTCTGTGAATATTGATTCCAAATCATTATTATCACCAACGGATTTTTCAGCCTCATCGCATAATTCTTCCCATGTAGGTACAACCAAGATTTTGGATTTAGGATTTTCATCAGTATGAGTATGTAGTTTATCCAACTCATTGCTATAACCAAGTTCTTTAAGAACATCCTCACTCTCGGCTATTCTATTATTCACCTCAGACATATCAATCGAATCGAGCTGATCAAGTCTTTTAGAATGATATTGTAAAACATTATTCAGTTGTTGCTCTTCATCGGAATAACTGTATTTTTTCATTCAACACCAAGATCTTTCCTTAAATCTTTTATAGCTTGCGTTAAAAGGATATTAAGACTAGTCAAATAATCAATTCTTTCTTTATCAGCCTTATTTTCTTCTTCTAATGCCTCAATGATTGCTTCGTGTTTTTTTAATGCTTCTTTATATAACCTTTCCTTTTCCTGCCTAAGTTGCTTTTTCTTAATATGGGTAGCCAATCCGACTCCACCTGCAGCTAAGGCTGCTACTGGTGCAGCTAAAACAAATATTCCCGCAACCATTCCGCCGCCTACAATTCCACCAGCTGCTGCTAGTCCCGATGTAATTCCCGCTGCAGACAGACCAACCACTCCAAGTCCATAGAGTGCTGCAAAAGAACCAACACCTCCAATTCCAGCACCTAAAGCTCCAATAAGTACTTCTGGTATCGCACTATCTCGGATAACTCTTTTCTTATCATTTAATGCTGCAGCCGCTTCATTTACAACATTAACAACCTGCTGTAAAGAATCCAAACTTGGAAATACCAATTTTTTCTTTTTTTTCTCATACTCTCCCATAAATATACCTCCAACACCTATTTCTTAAGCTTTTTCAGAAAAAACTCTTCGTTAAAATCTCCTCTGATAATAGAATCAACAATAGCCTTAAAAGTATTCTTATCACACTTTGTTTCTGGCAACTTGCCTCTATACAGTTTATTAATGTATTCAGGATCGTAATATTTATCCCTATCACCGATATCTTTTATTATTCTCGGTGCAAAGTATCCGTTAACATTTACATCAATATAGAGAACACGCAGCAACGTCTCTAATGCCAGCTTGTCTTTCCCCTCGGCATCCAGCAATTGAAACATATTAAAATATACATTTCTATCATACTGGACATTGCCATTATTCTTTATAATTCTGGCATTAAAAATCCCCCAACAAGCATCAAAAAACGGCATAGACGGATTCTTTGCTTTTATCTCATCATATTCCTGATAATTGATTCCCCAATTGCTATTTTGATGAAGTTTTATATAATCATCATGTGATTCCACGAAGCGTTTCCCGGCATCAGATAATTCATATATCTTTTCATCCATTTGTTCAATTATCTGATCTGACGGCACATTTTCAGCTATTCTCTTTATTAAATCGTCCTTCTTACCTTTAGTTTCTAAACCATTCGAAGAAAGAATCTCTTTAAGTTGATCCATTTTGTAGGTTGACAGAATTGTTTCAGGTTTAGCGATTTCAAAATATCCATCATTGATAAGTTGTTCATGATACTGTGTACCATTTTGTATTCCCAACTCATTAAAACAATATGCCGGATATTCATTTCTCTTCTTTACAGGTCCGGCTTTTTTACCTATAGACCACAGAAAAATAGTTTTTGCATAATCACTTTGAGAAATACTGCTATCAATTTTAGAATTGTTATATCCACCAGTATTCTGCTTTTTCGAAGGAACAAATCCTAATTCCTCCATTTGATGGCCCTCTTTATCAAATTTCTTTATTATCTCTCCAACCTTCTTAAATCTCCTGATATCCCCTTTTGACATAAACAGCAAGAACGAAAGATCTTTAGTACTTATCGTTAATGAATCATTATGAATAGTCCATTCCTTAATATCTTCGTGATTAAAGCAATAAACATCTTTTCCTACAACAACCATCATTTTTTCGCAAAGCAAATAATATGTACATGGCGTTTTCTTCCACTTCGTTTCCGTTCTGACTTGAGTGGTGACTTTTCTACGCGATACACCTAATCCAAAATGCTTTGTCACAGGTACTACAACACCAACTCCCGGTCCTGTTTTTGTTGAAACCGTAGTCTTCTTATATGGCTTACCAAGTTTTGCATTAGCCATAAAAACGCATAATTCCCCTTGCGGCAATTCATCCTTTGTTTTCGTTACGATGAGTTTTCTCAATGTTTCAACAGTATCAGCCATACCTTCCCCTCCTCGCTTTACCATTTTGAATTCTTTCTATCCTACAATATCAAAAATCTCTAAAACTCTATCATTTGACAGCTTCCACTTCTCAGGAATTACATCAACCGTACCCGCAGCAATAGCTCTGCTTCCCCACTTGCAATACTCCCTCAACACAGTGTCACCATTTCCGGCACGAGATTTATGCATTTCCTCCGCTATTTCCGCAGGTGTAGCAAAATACATCCTTGGTAATTCATCATCACTAACATTTATGAATTGAACCAAGCAAAACACCGTTTTACTACCATGTGCACTCAACCATTTATTAATTGCCTCATGATAATCACAGTCTTTTTTATAATTTTGTGTTAATCCCCAGCCACCATCTTGACTGCCCTTAACTGAGATTTTAAGCATTTTATCACCAAGCGTTGCTATGAGATCGTATTCCGGTTGATTTGCTCCATATTGTACCGAAACATCAACTCCATATCTTGCAAGTTGCGCGGCAACAAATGCCTCTGCTGCAATACCCACATGCCAAGCACTTCTTTTTTGCCATTTCTTCACCTTATCTTTCATATTCTAACCCCCATAAATCACTGTCTAAATGTTATATTTCAACACCAAAATACTGATCTAAAACCGCATCAAGTTGTTTTCTTATATCACTAAACTGCTTATTCAGATTGAGCGTATGGACTCCAATCCTATTACCGCTCATACTATAATCATTATCCGGATATAACTCTTCTTCTGTCTTAGCATATAGAAGTAAGCCGGAAATCTCGTGCGGCTTATCCATAAGCTCAATCTCCTTGTTCTTCACATAGGTGAATATCTGATACAGATTGTTAGAATGAATTGTCATCCGATCAAAATGCTGTTGCAAACTGTTGGAATAATATTTTGCATCTATGATTAATGTTTTTACTCCTTTGGTAAGCGTAATATCTGTCTGCATCACCGGAAGCATATAATCCACACCATCATCCAGTCCCCAAGGAATCTGTGATGCTCTGGCATCTAGTTCTTTATGTTCCTGATTATAATACTCAAGAATAAACCGCTCATATAGCTTACTCATCATCTCTGGTTTTATAAACGTTGCCAGTTTATAATCACCTTTTTCTGTAGTAAGTAGCATACCCTCCAAGATCAGCTGACAGATACCTATCAGCATACGATACGTATTGTTATTTCTTTCAAAACGAATTCGCGACCAACTGATCTCCGATGGAGAAATATAATTTACATTTGAAAAAAACAGCATTTCCTTTTTCAAATCAGATTTATGATCCTGGCTAACATTTTTCTGACGGAGAAGAAGCATCACAGTTGTTTTGATAATCTGATTTAGTAGGTTATTCTCAGATAACTCATCAAACTCGCATGCTATTAGCCTTCGTCTTGTTAGATTATTATTAATGGTTCCATTAATATCTATCTTCCCACGTAGAGTAGAAAGATTATCTCTTTTGTCAATATACTCCCGATACAATCCCTGTTTTAACTGCCGACCTATTCCTTTTGCCAAAATGGCCGCAAAAAGGTTATGAATATTTTCAAACTCTTCTTTCTCAACATTCTCATAACCACCTTGTTTCAGCGGAGTATAAGCGTACGAAAGCATATAATATATATTTTTGATAAGAATCGTCTTATCTTTTATCATTGAAATACTCCTTGAAGAACATTACTCCAATGTGTCACTTTATCAGGTTCATCAAACCAATACTCTCTAAGCATCGGAAGAATATCATAATTAACAACTTCACGCAGCCAATCATCCGTGCATTCTGTTCTTCCGCAGAAATAGCTATGTCCGATGCAGAAACCTGATCCAAGTGATTTATCTTTCCTTATCTCATTATTTAAATCTTTAACTCTCTGTAACAATTCATCGAGGGTGTCACTATTAAGGCTTTTTTGATACCTTATAAAACCATCCGAATCAAAGCCAGGTTCCATATCAAAGAAGCTGAAACGACGACGGAGAGCATAATCAATCATGGCAAGACTTCTATCAGCAGTATTCATCATACCGATAATGTAAACATTTTTCGGAACGCTGAATGGTAGTTCGTTATAAGCCAAAGAAATCCATTCTCCTCTATAATCCTTTTCTATAAGCATAAGAAGCTCACCGAATATCTTACTTAAATTGCCTCGGTTAATCTCGTCGATTATAAAAAAATAATCCTTATCCGGCTCATTTGCTGCCTTCTGACAGAAGCGATAGAAAACTCCATACTTTAAGTCAAATCTATCTTCAACCGGTTTATATCCCATAACAAAGTCTTCGTATGAATAGTTCTGATGGAACTGAACAAATTCAATCCGATCATCATCACATTCTCCCATCAAAGAATATGCAAGTCTTTTTGCAGCATATGTCTTGCCTACACCAGGTGCCCCTTGAAGAATTATATTCTTTTTATTCTTAAGAACGCCTACAAGTGCGTTATACTTAGGCTCAGATATAAAGACATCATTCAAGAAGTCTTTTGAAGAATACGAATTAGCCTTTCTTTCCTTATGAATCGGGTTACTATCTCGAATGATATCTATAATATAATCATATTCTCCCTTGGTAAGTTTAAATAAACTTCCATTTGGATTCATAAGGAATTCCATCTTTGCCAATTCCGGAATATTCTTTATAACTTGATAATCAATTGGTGACGGAAGGCCTTCAAGCTTTTCAAAATATATTTGTTTTCCATCCTGTTCGGAACTAATCCTTCCTATAGCAACAATCTGCTTCACTGGATTAGATTCATAACCAATGACCATATCTCCAACCTTAGCATCAAGGAAATTCTGAAATACACGCCTTTTATTACCTGCATCATTATATAATGTATAAGCCTCGGATTCCCCAACTGAGATATTAGAAAAAGACCACATTTTAGGATTGGCATTCAGCCACCAATATCCGCAACCATCTTTTTCTGTATTACCATGGGCAAAGAGATTTATTTCACTTAGATCAGTTTTATCAAGTGCTTTGGAGAGCTCTTCCCTGAGTTTCCACACATAGATACCATCCTCGTCCTTATTTGCATCTCTTCCCAAATACAATACCGGCCACCACTTTGAATTACCGATTTCCTTCGGCATTACCGGACATCCGGTCTTTTCAACAATCCTTCTGGCCAATGAGGTCGAGCCTGAATTATAAAAATTAAATGATTCTCCATACTTTACCGCAAGTTGCTTACATGTTGCCTCTCCCCCGTAATCTTTCATTCGTTTCATGATTTCAAGACTATTATTGGTAAAAATTGTTTTATCATTAAGCAACGTGATCCAATCATTTTCAGAAAAGCCCGGATCATAATCCATTGGAAACCATTCTGCAGAATCTGACACACTACCGTTCTGAGAATAATAGCGGCTAATATAAAATCCCACATCAATGGTTAATGTATGCAATTTCGGATCAGAGTATAATGAATCCGTCAACTGGCTTTGAAGCAAATCAATCAAAGATTTGTCTTTCTTCAGTTCTTCACAGATTTCATCATATAACATATTGAAGTTAATAAAATTTTCCTTATATGCTCCTTTTTTAAACTTGTAGTTACTCTTCAGTTCATCAGATACTCTCTTTATCTCACCAAATTTATATATATAGTATTTATCCGGATAACGTAGCCACAGGTATGTACTGATAGAGTTCTCGTCTTGGAAATGCTGTTTAGCTCCATTACCATATCTGTCCAGCATAATTGATGATTGAAGTTTAAAGGATTCAATACGCTCGGTTATATCTTTTGATTCATCAAAAAGCATTATAAACATTGCCCTGATCTCTTCAGGCACTATATTTGCAAATCCTATAATCATTTGAGCCGGAAAACGATTCATAGATGCCAGAAGATTATATGTTTTAGATAAAGAAACACTCAGCATGTTAACAAAATCTTCGGCTCTAATATCCCAGTTATCCTGAAAACATTTGACAGCTTCCCACTTATAATTCTCATTTTCCCATTGTTTGCTAACAAAGTCTTTTTTATATTGTTCCAATGCTTTTTTCAAACAAAGCTTATCTATCATACCCCTGACTCCTCCTGTACGTTATTTAACACTATAACAATAGACTGTATTTCCCACTTTAAACTTCTACAGTAGCTAAACATGTCGTCAAATTAGTGATCATCACCTCAAATATGCATGTTAAATATCTATTTTACGTATTTCATCAGTTTTATATTTCTTACTCAGGTAAAACTCTGAAATATGAACTCTTTCACCATCGAGTTTACGAATTAATCTTTTTTCTGAAAACTTCCTCCTCTAGAAATAGAAGCTATATCTCCAAGTCTTTTATAATCCACCCCATCCGGACAATATTCTTTTATCAGTTCATCAAGTTTACTCATTTTATTCCTCGATTCTCGACCATCTTTTCACAATTTCTACAGCTTCTTCACTAAAACCTTCAAGGTCATTTACTGTTATTGCCCCTTCAAGCAAAAGTGATGTTATATTCTCATACATCATTGAGCGACTCATACGAGCTGATACTCCGACATCATTCTTATCCTTATTGATTTTCTTCTCAAGCTCCCAAAACTTATTTGAAGGATTTTTACTTGAAGATAGAATACCAGCATATTCAATACAGAGTCTTTCCATATATGCTTCCTGCCACTCTGGAAGCCTTTTTCTGAATAATTTCCAATCCTTCTCATTAACATCAATCACTGACATATTAATCTCCCTCTACAGCAATCAGTTCAGCTTCGATTTCCTCTATCGTAGGCAATGAAGATCTATACCCCTCCGGGAGAAATCTATTGATATCATATACTGAAACACCCATTGGCTGACTACTTGCCTCTAATGCATACTGTGCCTTAACATTATCCTTTGATTTGCAAATAATAAGTTGTAATAAAATCAAAATTATAAGGATCCTTCGTAATAGCCTGTGCAAGTTCACTCTGATTATCAGGAAGAGTCACACTAAAGTTAGTTATAGCTTTCCCCTGGCGATCGTACAAATCTGTATCAAGAAAATTCATAAGTATAGCTCTTGACCAGTTATTTTCCAGTGTTTTCTTAACATAAAATAATGCTTTATCAGGATTACTTTTACACTTACCAAGAATCTGAACATGATGCCCCCATGGAATCTGAAATATTGACTCAAAATCATCAACAGGCTGTTGACGATTTTCGCTGCCCATTAATCCGTCAACAAGTTGTTGACGATTTTCATCTACCAACGGATACATCTCATAAAAATATCGCATGTATTTCAGAAGAGTACAATGCTACATGCCTCCCTCTATTTCGATGATAATCTTATTCTTTTTCACATTCATATCCCATATCAAATTCACACCCCATTTTTCTTTCCTGTTAGATAATACACAGCTAGGGCTGTGCGGTGTGAAAGGTTTTCTTTCGAAAGGATACCTGTGATGTAGTTCTTGACGGTGCCCTCAGAGATATAGAGTCGCTCGGCGATCTCCTTGTTTGAAAGTCCTTCTGCTACAGCTTTGATGACTTCAAGCTCTCTTTCAGAATACTTGGACTTGTCAAAATCTCCTGCCGCGCCTGAGAATCCCGCATCATCTGAACCAAGTGCAAGATTTTCAAGCATATTTTCTTCCATAACGCTTGTGCCGTTGTAAACCGATCTGATCATCTGCTTAAGATGATCCGGAGTGTGGTTTTTGATAAGATATCCCTTAGCTCCATTTCTAAGCGCCTGCTTCACAAGAATGTCATCGTCAAATGTAGTCAGTATCAGCACCTTTCCAAGTTCATTTTCGACGATATATTTTGTTGCCTCGATGCCATCCATTTCCGGCATCTGTATATCCATGACAAAAACATCCGGACGATTCTTTTCAGCAAGCTCTATGGCTTCCCTGCCGTTTGCCGCAGTGCCAAGCACTTCAAAATCATCATCCACATCAAGTATTATCTTCATGCCGTCTCTTACAAAATCACTGTCATCGGCAATTATTACTTTTATCTTATCCATTTTTATCCCTCATACTAACCCTGCCCTTCCGCAACCGGAAGGATCATATTTACCACAAATCCGTTTGATGTTTCAAAGGAAAGCGTACCACCTGCCTCTCTTGTTCTGACTCTCATGCCTGAGATTCCCATGCCGTCCTTGATATCCATACAGCCGATGCCGTCATCCGAAACGCTGCATCTGATCAGCTTATTCATGACATATATCCTAATATCGATATGACTGCATTTTGCATATTTCATGGCATTTGAGACTGCTTCAAATGCATTATCCAAGATTATTTCCCACTGCCGGGCACTTATCACAGAGAGGTTTCCTTCCTTCTCAAAGCTTGTCTCGACGCCCTTTTTGTTGCAATCCTCGCAGAGCTTATATATCTGGAGAAGAGCCATCTGATTCCGGTCAGGCCGCTTCTTTCTGAGTATTCCTCTTATTTCATCCATTCCGCCTCTAAGCTGATCGATAACCGCCTGCGTCATGCCTTTAGCCTTCTGCGGATCAGCTTCGATAAGAAGCTTTACTGCTTCAAGCTGATAGATTGAACCGTTTATATTATGTCCAAGCTTATCATGAAGCGTCTGTGAAAGCACGGACCTCTCTTCAAGGATCTGGTTCTCCGCTACGAGAGCGCTTCTCTTCAGCTCATTTTTCATATTTTTCTTCAGCTTCTGCTCATTCACGGTATCGACCATCATCTGCTCGCGGTAATATCCGATGACCTTATCATTCTGGATATAAACCAGTGATATAAAAAATATCGTTATCACCATGAGGAAGATATTCTCGCCCCAGAATACAGCAACCGGTATCGGAAGCAGATACCATTTCCAGTCAGGCTTAAAGCTCGCTATCATTTCAAAAAGTATAAGAATCCCGAGAAGCAGAAAACCGCTGCCATACAAATGATAAAGCAACGCCCAGACCACTCCCGAGAGTATCAGAAATACCCATTTTCTGCTTTTTCCGACCATCTCTCCGAAGCAGAAAAATGCAAAATTTAACGCAACAAGGAGGAGCATCACAAATGATACTCCTTCCTCACTGTTTATCCTCATTATGCCGAAGATACAGAAAACTATGAAAATGACCAACCTAAAGATGTCAAAATAATTCTCACGCTTCATTTTTCTTAAGTTTAAGGCCTGTTCCTCCAAGACTGATTATGATCACAAGATATGCTGCTGTAATACATAATACCATAAAATACCCTTTGCTGTCTCCTGTAAATATTTGATCCGTCGAGTCCATAAACCATTTCTGAGGCATCATGTAAGATATCATTTTTACTGCATTCTTAGTATCGCTGAGAGGAAAATACAGTCCCGAAAGAAGCGATGAAAGCGACCAGATCGTGAATGCTGCGTAATTTGCGCTCATCGCATTTCCGATGAGAACTCCGAGAAGGAGGCTGATTGAACAGAATATTACTCCCATCAGAAATACCAGTATGATAAGATTCAGCTTTCCTATCAGAAAATCTCCGCTCTTAAATATCGTGATATATAACGCAAGAACTAATGTAAGCATCAGTGATGTAATGATCGAGGTGATGAATTTTGCTGTAAAATACACGATGCTTCTGGTGCCTGAAAGATTGATTCTGAGAAGAACCTTGTCTCTCTGCTCTTCTATAACTGAATAAGCAACAAATATTCCGCTGAAGACAAATCCGAGAGAAAGGATAGCAAATGCATAACCGATCCTTGTCTTCTCCTTGACCTGCTCTTCTGTAAGGCTTACTTCATTTTTACCTGTAACAGATACTACTTCCTTCACTGGAAGCTCTGCGTCTCTTTTAATAAGCGCCTCTGCAGCTTCATCTGCTGAAGCATAGCTTTGTGACATAGCTGTTATATCAGAAAATGCAGTCTTAACCTCTCTCAGAAGTAATGCGATCCTTGGATCACCGCTGACCTGATAGAGACCAATCGCCTCATCCAGATTTCCGGTTGCGGCCTCCCTATCGAAATCCGGACTAAGGTAGATGATTGCTTCCATTCCATCCTTCTCTACATCTTCATCCACTCTCTTAGATGCTTCACTTCTGCTAAGCTCCGGCGTGTGTTTTCTGCACACGGTAAACATTCCGCTGCCGGTAAGTCTTTTAAGGAAGTATTCCGAAAGCTGTGACTCTGATCCATCATAAACCTTTACACATAAGGTATTATCAACACGGCAGTAGGTTGCCTTTACCGAATCATCCTTAAGTTCTGCGATTTCGTAGCATGAATGATTCAGATACATTGACAGGCTGTCGCTCTTCATTGAAAAAAGCAGCAGGGAAAGAGCCGGCGTTAACAGAAGAAAGAACCAGAAGCCTTTATTTCTGAATAAAAGTTTAAGTGTTGTAGTTATTATCTTATTCATGCTCTTCCTCTCCTTCTTAAATGTCCTGCAAATATCGAAACCAGTGAACATACCACTGTGATTGCTGTCATAAATATTACCGCACTGCCTATATAATCACTCTTTCCTTCGCATGAAAGTTCAACGAGCGCTCTGTTCACATGATAGAGCGGAGAAATATTCTTCAGGATTTCCGGATGTGCGCTGTACATATAAACCTCAAAGCTTCCTCCGAAGAAGCCCATAAACCATACGCTTGTAAATACGATTATTACAGTTACCACCATGCTGCTCGTTATGTAATAAACCATCAGACCAAACGCTGTTGCCGCAAACGCTGACAGATATATTATCAAGGCTGACAGCGGATAACTTCCCCAATGAACTCCTATAAGAACCACAGAAAGTATCATTGTGATCGTAAGACAGACACATACCGCAAATGCAGTCGGTATGAGCTTTGTCAGATACATCTTAAATGTGCTTATACCCGAAACCGCGAATCTTTTATCGATCTTATTCTTCTTCTCAATATTGATGATAGCCGCTGCACAGATGATCGCGCACATTCCGAAATATACAACCTCGATGATACCGTAGTAATCCGTTGAATCAATGGTGGTCTTATATTTACGCTGCTCAACAGTAAGCTCTGGAGCAGCTGCTCCGCCGTCTGCCGCCTTTAGATTTTCTTCAGAAAATGTATATATCAGGTATTCAACCTTCTTACCTTCTGCCGGATGATCCTTGCTCTGATATATAACATACTTTCCATCTTCAAATGCTATGAAGCCTGCGAGATCATTATTCTCTATGATCTTCTTCGGATCACCCTTCTGGAATTCAAGAAGTGTGATCCCTTCTCCTGCTGCCACACTCTTCACAGCTTCAACAAACGCCTTATCATAAGTCTCATCCATACTGTAGCCTACACTGAATTCCTGCGCTGTATCACTGTATTTCTGCAGGAGGGTGCTGAAGGCACTTGAAAGAACCAGCATTACCACCAGAGGTCCGGCTATAAAAAGAAATATATTAAGCGAACTTCTTATCATCAGCTTAAAATTGTTTTTCATAAGATATCTGATCATGTTGTCTCCTTAGCTCCAAATATTCCCGCTAATCAATAATCTCTAAGCTTCTTGCCTGTAAGTGTAAGGAATACTTCCTCAAGTGTTATCTTCTCTGTATCATCAACCACGAGCTTCTTCAGCTCCTCACTTGTTCCACAGGCTATAATGTTTCCATTGTCCATGATTGCTATTCTGGTACAGATGGCCTCAACCTCTTCCATATAGTGACTGGTGTAAATGACGGTTGCTCCGTTTTTGTTGGATTCCTTTATCTTGTTCAGGATAAAATTCCTCGACTGCGGATCGATACCAACCGTAGGTTCATCAAAGATTAAAAGCTCCGGATGATGTCCGATCGCACACGCAATATTCAGTCTTCTGTTCATTCCTCCGGAGAAGTTTCTGGAATAATCATTCTTCCTCTCACTGAGTCCTACGTATTCAAGCGCTTCGTCGATTGCACTTTTAAGTTCCTTGCCCTTGATACCGTATAATGAAGTGAAAAGCTCTACATTTTCCCACGCCTTAAGGTTGCCGTGAATTGCAAGCTCCTGAGGTATATATCCAATCTTCGAAAGGATATTCTTTCTATCCTTCTTAAGCTCATTTCCCATGATCTCGATACTTCCGAGCGTAGGCTTTATAACATCACATATCATATTCATCGTTGTGCTTTTTCCGGCTCCGTTCGGTCCGAGCAGTCCGAATATCTCTCCTTTTTTGATCTCGATATTCAGATTGTCCACAACTGTTTTATTTCCGTATTTCTTGGTCAGATCCTTTGTCTTTAAGATTGTTTCCATATTCTTTCTCCTGAAATTTATAACCATACGCCGGTTTATTTAAAATGTTTTGTTTATCCTCTTTCGGTGACCACAGTAAAGCCTGATCATCTGTTCTATATGTAGATAATAATCATTTTCACTTTTCTTTTGTAGTGAATAAAGAAATGTTTTGAATATGACTAAAGTCATATAATATGCTTCCCGCGTTATGCTGCTTGTCACATGTTCCTGGCAGTGCATGTTCCAAGCGATAAATGTACATATAAAAAAGGGCCCGGTTTTATATGCTTCCGGACCCTTTAAGACTTTTTACTGCTATTTACTTTTTTAATTCCGCCCTTTGACTCGTTGTTCGCTCGCTCTTTTGACTGTCATCTGGCTTGCCCTATGCTCCGCCCTTTTTGCTGTCATCAGGCTTGCTCTGTTCTTTTTCCTGCTGCTCTTCTTTCTCGAACTTCTTATGGATATTATTGATATCCTCTGTACTTCCGCCGCCGGTGTCCTCCGGATCACGGAATTCACCCTTTGCAACAAGTCTCATGAAAGCATCAACTACATCGCTGAAAAGCTGTGTGCCGGAAACCTCCTGAATGATTGAAACCGCCTTCTCGAAATTCATTCTCTTCCTGTAAGGACGGTCAGAATACATCGCATCAAAGGTATCTGCAACGCCTATGATCTGCGCAACTCTCGGGACCTCATCCCCCTTAAGTCCGTTTGGATATCCCTTTCCATCAGGTCTCTCATGATGCATGCCTGCACCGATTGCAAGTTCCGGCATGATACTGATATCCTTCAGTACTCTGTAGCCCTGCATAGAATGTGACTTGATGATCTTAAACTCTTCATCAGTAAGCTTGCCCGGCTTGTTAAGAACCTCCGGAGGTATCGCGATCTTACCGATATCATGGAGAAGTGCGATATTATAATATTTATCGACCGTCTCCTCATCATATCCAAGCTCTCTGGTAAGCATCGCCGTATATTCGGCAACTCTGGTTGAGTGACCATTTGTGTATTTATCCTTGATATCTATCGTCTTCGCGAAGGCCTCGGTCATTTCCTTTACAAACAGCTTATTCTCCTGCTGTTTCTTAAGAAGTGCCTTAGTCTTCTTACGAACGAAGAAGGTTACTACCAGGGCTATCAGAAGTATTGCACCGATCGTGCAGAGCACCTTGAACCATAACTTCTCATAGAATGCCTTGGTCTTTTCAATCTCGATAGTCATCTCGCTGCTGCCGTGGCCCATGGAATCCTGGATTACCATTTTAAAATGATATGTTCCTCCATCAAGGTTCGTATAATCAACTGGCTCAAGATTGGTTCTTGAAACGGTTCTCTCCTCTCCATCGAAGCCTTCAAGAGTGTAGGTAACCATCGGATTCAGCAGAGAATACGTAAATACATAACTGTAAATGGTAAGACGCGATGTGCTTGAAGGTATTACAAACCTGCCATCCTCAGTCGGATAATATCTTTCGCCGTCAACATCAACATAAGGAACCGCCATCTTGAACTCGCTTACGTCCTCGAAAGGCTTCTCGATATTTACCTTAACAACACCTGTAGTTCCTGCGATATAAAGGTATCCGTCAGATGTTATATCGCTGTATGAATTTGCGGTTGAAACAATCTGAAGACCGTTATCGCGGTTATAGAAGACTGTATTTATATCTCCATTCGCTATCATTTCTTCAGAGGTTGTAACATATATTCCGTTGCTGCTGAGTATCCACATCTCTCCGATGGAATTCTCGTAGATATCAAAGTTGTTTGAATAAGGGAATTTCTCAATAGTTGTTATCTTATAATCATCTGTCATATACGCGATCGAGTTGCTGGTTATGATCCAGTAGAGATTTCTTGTAGCATCTCTCTTGATTCGCATAACAACCTCTGATTCAAGTCCTTCATTTCTGCCCAGGTTCTTTACCTTATTATCGGAAATGATGTATAATCCTCCGCCGTCGGAGCCGATGATCATATCTCCGTTATCAGCTTCTATGGCTGTCAGTATCTCAGAATTGCTGAGGCCTGATTTTTCATCATATAACTCTGTAACCTTGCCGTCCTTGATGAGCGCCATACCACCGCTGCAGGAAACCATTTTTACCTTATCCTTCCTCTCGCAGACAATACGGACCTTATCGGAAGGCAGGCCCTCTGTAGTCTTATAAACCTTCAGCTTTCCGTCATAATATTCTACAAGTCCTCTGTCACTGTAGGTTGAGAACCAGAGATGTCCGTCACTGTCCTGGAATATCGATCTGATCCTTATGCCGGCGAAGAAGGTCTGAAGCGATTTGAAATCCTTTATAAATGAATATGAAGTATCTATCTCCTTTATCGGAATATCTTCTACCACCTTATCCTTATCGATAACGATAAGTCCAGAATCAGTACCGATGAAGAGCATATTATCATAAATGATGGTTGAATTTACTACTCTGTCAGGAATATGATACCACTCAAAAAGATCGGTGAACTGGTTTGCAACTATCTTCATAACGCCCTGACGTGATGACGTAAACCAGACATTGCCCTGATAATCAACAAGCATATGGCCTATCGAATTATTGAGCGGAATATTCTCAAGAACCTCAAGATTACCATTTTCAAGTATTCCTATACCGTCATTTGCACATATCCAGATCTGATCCTTGAAATGCTCCATGGAAATAACACTGCTGAGTGGCGACACATTGATCTCCTTCATATCCTTCATTCCATTTTTAAGATTTCCATAGTATATCTTAGAATTCTCTGTTCCTATGTATACATATTCCGGATTATCATCGTCAGGAAGCACGGTATATATATTGTCTATTCCAAGCTTTGAGCCTTCGAAAAAGCCTGTTACATTATGATCTTCTATGATGAAAAGCGCGCCGTCCAGAGTCTCACCATAGATTGTTCCATCCTTGGCAAGACGAAGCTCGCATATATATTCATCATTTATCTGCTTCTCATCCAGGAAGCTGAGATTCATATCGCTGTCTACCATGCAGAGTCCATGTGTTGTAGCGATATAGATATCTCCGTCCTTACCCTCAACGATAGATCTTATCGAAGAAGATCTAAGTCCATCAGAAATGCCGTAACGTGTAAGCTCGCCCCTCTCCATCACGGCAACGCCGTTATCATTTGTTCCGATCCAGAGTCTGTCCTTACTGTCTACATAAAGACTTACAACGCTGGTGATACCTGTTGTCGAATCAAATCGTTCGAAGGTATTTCCATCATATCTGATAAGTCCACTGTAGCTGCCGATCCATATAAAGCCTTCGCTTGTCTGGGCGATGGCATTCGCCTCGGAGGTAGGAAGTCCGCTGGTATTATCATAGAGTACCGCTGAATAACCTATGCCATTATTTGTAGGATCAACGGTTATCTCCTCATTGTCTCCTCCGGAGATCGTCTCCGCATTTATCGGTCCTTTGCTTCCGAACAAAGCTCCCGTAATAAAAAAAGCCGCAAGAAAGCAGCAGATAACTCTGTATCTGATACTCCCTGCGCCTTTACTTATCTTAAACAACCTATTCATACTTCTAATTCAACCCCTTCCATGCTTTTATCAGTATCCTAAAAAATGCTGATCTGCTATGGCTTTTCACCCTCTTAATTATTTTCTTCTTCCAGTTTTCTCCTTAACTCTTCTGTTTTCTCTTTGATTCTTTTTTTACCGTTCTTACATTTATACATTTCTTCATCGGACTCGATGATATGTTCACGTACATTTTCTCCCGGACCTTCGATAACGGAGTATCCGAAGGAAACCTCTACATTTCTGCCCATTACCTGGAATACATTATCCATACTGTTGAGGATATTTACATATCTTTCAACAGAATCTCTTCCGACTCCCGGAAGGAATATGATGAATTCATCGCCACCGGTCCTGCAGATTACTGAACTCTCAGGAATGATACTCTTCATAAATGTAACAGCCATTCGGATGTACTCGTCACCGACCATATGTCCGTAATTGTCATTTATGAATTTCAGATTGTCGCAGTCTGCGGAAATGATGCCCATAGGATAGCTTTCTTCACTGATCAGTGCGATATATTCCTCAAAAAACGCCCTGTTGTGAACACCGGTCAGCTCATCCGTATAGCTGAGCTTCTCAAGCTTTCTTCTCATTTCCTCCTGCTCGGTGACATTATTGATAAGCGCAATGATACCTCTGATCCTGCCGTCTGCATATTTTAACGGCTCCTTGATGATCTGTAGATATTCATGCTGTCCATCTTCATTTTCCTCTATGATATATGATTTGCCTTTTCCATCCTTGATAACCTGAAGATCGGATTCGTATGCACGTTTTGCATTTTCAATATCCTTTCTGATCTCCATATCAGTCTTACCCTGGATAGTCCAGTCCGGATCATCATAATGATCTAGATGATGCCAATACTGCGAACAGAAAACATACTTGCCTCTGCCATCCTTCAGATAGATAAGCGAAGGAAGAACCCTCAGCATATCTGCAAACTCCTGAAATGAAGCAGAATTAATGATCTGGATAGAACGCTCGAGCCTGTTGAAAAGTATCTTCTCAGGAGTATATAAACTTATGACATCGATCACCGGATCCTTCAGGTAATCCATGTCTTTCTCTATAGTTTCTTTACTTGTAATTATAATTGCAGGGACTGCAAAGATTACAGTATTATACTGTTCCATGTATTCGATGAGGACATTTATCCTGTCCATCATGGATGGCTTATAGATAAGAACAAGCGCTATATCATTCGTCAGTTCATCCAAGAGAGAGATAGCTTTGTCTGCATTTTCTGCTGTTACAATCTCATATCTTGAAGATAGGGTATTCTTTAATTCACTTGTTTCAAAAGTATCGATCTGTTCCAGAAAAACTATTTTCTTCATAGGCTCCACCCCTCAGAAAAAAATATTATTAAAATGCTTCCCAACACATTTCTGATTTTATACCAAAACCGCCAATTATTCAACCGTCATCATTAAAAGTATGTGTAAAAATCACTAATAATTAATGTATTCATTTTTCATTTAACTTCTTTACAGTTTCCATTTGATATTGTATTATTTTATTTAGGGAAATGCCGATATATCTTTTTTACTTTACGATATGTCGGTGATTTTTCAGTAAGGATGTGTAATTTATGAAGATCAATCTTAACGAGATATTGTATGCTGTTTCCTTTGCACTTGATGCAACAGAGGCAGAATATTATGAAAGGATCCGCAACAACGGTATAAGCGTTATCGGTGAAACAAGTATCCTTCGTGCTGACAATGTAAGATTCAGCTACAAGGACCACAGAAATGTTGTTGTTACCGTCGGACACAGTAAACGTATTGCGGCTCTTTCTATTGTTATGGGCAAGGCGCTGGGGCTTGATGATAATAAGCTCATTGACCTTGCTGCTTATGCTGTTCTTCATGATAATGCCCTTACAGAAGTTATCCAGGAAGAAAACCAGTACAAGCTCTACAACAATGGTATCGGCTACAGTGATGAAGACTACAACATCAGATGCGCTACCATCGGTGAGAAGAACACAAGCCTTCTCCCATTCAGGACAAATAACAGAGATGTAATCCTTCTCCATAATGAACATTCCGACGGTTCAGGTCCGTTCGGCAGACATTATGAGAATACGCCTATCAAGGCTCAGATCATACATCTTGCCAACAGCGTTGACACTCACTGTGATCTTACTACTATCACCAAGGAGAACTATACAGAGATCTGCAATTATGTCAGAAATAATTCCGGAAGACTCTTCTCCGTTGAGGTATCGGCTGCATTTCTTAAAGCATTCAAGCCAAAAATGCTGACTTATCTTGCACCGACCAATATTGACGCATTCTTAAGAGGCTCTATCAAGAAGCACAATGATGAATATTCATATACAGATGTTGATAACCTCGCTACTCTTCTTGCGCGTATAGTTGATTTCAAATCACATTACAACTGCAGACATTCAATCGGTGTTGCCCAGAAGGCAAAGATCATGGCTGAATATTATGAGTTCCCGGCTGATAAGGTTTCAAAGTATTATCTTGCCGGCGCCCTTCATGACATCGGAAAGCTCATGATTTCAATCGATATCCTCGATAAGCCTGACCGCCTCAGCGAAGCTGAGTTTGAAAAAATGAAGAGCCACGCTTACTATACTTCCAGCATACTTAACAATATCAAGGGTATGAAGGATATCATGGTATGGGCTTCGCACCATCACGAGAAGCTCAACGGTACCGGTTATCCATTCCACCTTACCGGCGATGTTCTCTCCCACGAGGAACGCCTCATGACCTGCTGCGATATATATCAGGCACTTGCTGAGGAAAGAATCTACAAAGAGGCCTACCCTCATGATAAGATCATTCACATCATGAAGATCGCTGTTGAAAAAGGCGAGATCGATGGTTCTATCGTAAATGATATCGACAAGGTATTCGGCAATTATGATTTTTCTAAATTACAATAGATTTTATTAATATGACAAAACGGTTGTTTCAAAATATCCTGAAACAACCGTTTTGCGTTTCTATTTAAATTTGTGGAACCTCTTATTCCTTCTCTTCGAATTTACTCTTGCCGCCTGCAAGTACAGATATCACTGCTCCGATAAGCGAGATACCCATTCCTACGAGCGAAAGATTATTTGATATAAATTCCGGAAGATGAAGATCCTTTATGAATTCTGAGAAGTAAGCTCCTGTAAAGCCGAACACGCCGCCCGCTAAAACCGAAGCAACCCAGATGACTACATTTATGCTCTTCTTTTTATATGCGAGTATTGCTACCAGCAGCGGGAAGATAACTCCCGGCGTATATACAGAATACGCATTACTGAGCATCTTTATGATGTCTCCGCTGTCTGAAAGAGCAAAGATAAGTGCAAGGGCTCCATTTACAACAACCGCTATCCTGACAAGCCCTACGCTGTCCTTCTTCAGTATATCCTTTACGAAGATAGTTGAAGAATTGATGATGCAGGTATCTATCGTTGAGATCATTGCCGATACAAGACCAAGCGACATAACTGCACCTACCCATGAAGGGATCTTCTCACTTATTACATAAAGCAGTGTATTCATTCCATTAAGTTCTTCTGCGGAAATATTCCTCCTGGCCCAGACGCCGATCAAAACAAGTATTACAGAATACGCCAGAAGGAATACTCCTGAAAGCATCGCCGATCTCCTTGCTGTCTTTGAATTCTTAGATATCAGGTTTCTTGACATGATATCCGGTCCGAGGAAATACACACCACCGATTATAAAAAACTGAGTGACAAGATTTATCGGTCTGTAATTATCATTTATAAGTTCGAAATCTCTACTGCTTACCCCCGTTTCGCCCTCCTTAAAAAAGTACAGATAAACAAAGCATGTAAGTATACCAAAGATAATTATCAGGAACTGTATCACATCAGTCTTAACAACCGAAAGCTGACCGCCAATGGTTATATAAAGTATGACTGCCGCAATAACAATTACGAAGACCGTCTTGCTGTTCTTTCCTGTGATAAATGTTATCAGACCATTCATCGCAACAAACTGACCAGCGATAACTCCTACCCATGATACAACGATTATAAGTGAAATGATGAGCTCTGCCGGTCTTCCCAGCATCATGCCCGCCGCATGAGGCAGCGTATCAGAATTCATTTCTCTTACTTTCTTCGAGATAAAAAGCGACTGGAGTATCAATCCTATCGCTCCAAATGCAAGCCACCAGATTCCCGGAAATCCAATATTAAATACAGTATCCGTGAGTCCCATGGTGGTTGACGCTCCAATGACGGTTGCAAGCAGCGACATTATAACCACAAATGACGCCTGTTTTTTTCCTGCAACTGCGAAGTCACTGAAGCTTTTTGATCTTCTGATGTCCATAAAGCCTATTACAACAAGACCTATCAGATAGATAACCAGAAGAACGATCAGTAACGTTGAACTTTTCATTTTTGTCTCTCCCATTATTTTGATGCAGATGTATTAATGCTTTTAGGATCTTTCAATCCTCCTGAGTGTGTATAATAAAGCAAAACAACAGTATTGTCAACCTATAAATTATTAAAGGTTGACAACGCTGTTGTTAAGTTAATTTTTATGTATTTCATTTACTGATACAGACTATATTATGCCTCTTCCATATTTCCGAGACGAGCTGCCTGATCTGCAGCGATAAGGCTGTCGATGATCTCCTGGATATCTCCGTTAAGGATCTCCTCAAGTCTGTAAAGTGTAAGTTTGATTCTGTGATCTGTAACACGTCCCTGAGGGAAGTTGTATGTTCTGATCTTCTCTGAACGGTCACCTGTACCGATCTGGCTTCTTCTTGCCTCAGCCTCTGCATCGTGAGCCTTCTGCTGCTCTATATCGTAGAGCTTTGTACGAAGGAGTGCAAATGCCTTAGCTCTGTTCTGGATCTGTGACTTCTCTGTCTGGCTGTAAATAACGATTCCTGTAGGAATATGTGTAAGTCTTACAGCAGAGTCTGTTGTATTTACGCACTGACCACCATTTCCGGAAGCACGCATTACATCGATTCTGATATCCTTCTCATCGATAACAACGTCAACCTCTTCTGCCTCAGGCATGATAGCTACTGTTGCTGTAGATGTATGGATACGTCCGCCTGATTCTGTCTCAGGTACTCTCTGTACACGGTGAACGCCGCTTTCGTACTTAAGCTTTGAATAAGCGCCCTTACCGAGAATGTTAAAGATTATTTCCTTAAATCCGCCGATACCGTTCTCATTGCTGTCGATAACCTCGATCTTCCATCTGTGGCTCTCTGCGTAATGCTGATACATTCTGAAAAGCTCTCCTGCGAAGAGGGCAGCCTCATCACCACCTGCACCTGCTCTGATCTCGACAACAACGTTCTTGTCATCATTAGGGTCCTTAGGAAGAAGAAGTATCTTAAGCTCCTTTTCGCAGCTCTCAACGTGCTTCTTCGCCTCTGAAAGCTCCTCTCTGGCCATCTCCTTCATTTCCTCATCTGATTCCATATCAATTATCTCGAGGCTGTCTGCAACGTCCTGCTTAGCCTGCTTGTACTCATTATATTTTTCTACAACCGGAGCGATGTCACTCTGGTCCTTCATAAGCTTTCTGTATCTATCCTGATCATTTACTACATCAGGATCCGAGAGAGCCTTCATGATCTCATTATACTTTTCTACAAGTTCTTCTAATTTATCAAACATTTTATAATCTCCTATCAAATAACAAATAATATTTCTTCAAACATCCTGCAAGGCTATGAACACCCATGATCCTTACCTTTTTCATAAGGCTTTTGTAAGCTGTCCGCACACAACTCTGTCGAGTCCTGCATAGTCTTTAAACAGCCTTATATTATCGAATCCGTTATCTACAAAAAGTTTCCTCGTGTCTTCATATTGATCATATCCTATCTCTACAAACAGCCATCCGCCGGTCTTCATGATAAGCGGCGCTTCGCTGATTATCCTTCTGTAAAATGTCAGCCCATCATCCTCTCCGCAGAGGGCAATGTACGGCTCGTGCTCTCTTACCTCCGGCATCAGAGTCGGTATCACATCTGTCCTGATATACGGAGGATTGCTGACTATCATGTCAAATCTGTCCTTTTGTCCTTTAAATGCCTCGAAAATGTCCGATCTTACGATTGATACATCCGCAGAAAGTTTTCTGGCATTTTTGCCTGCGATACGCAGCGCATCTTCTGAGATATCTCCAAGAGTAATATCATCCGTTACTCCCATAGTTTTTCTCGAAAGGTAACAGCTGAGCCCGATACAGCCCGAGCCCGTGCAGATATCAAGAAGCCTTACAGAACTGTCCTTATGGTCCTTTTCAAGCTGTTTTAAGGCATTTTCTACAAGTATCTCAGTATCCTGCCTTGGTATAAGAACTCCCTCAGCCACATAAAAATCATAATCCATAAAGCCTGCCGAATGAGTTATATACTGAAGCGGATAATGCTCCGACCTTTTTCTGATATATTCCAGATATCTTCCGGAAAGCTCTTCGTCAGCTTCCTTTACCTTCTCAAGTATAAGTCCGGTCTCGGAAAGTCCGAAAACGTGCTTCAGAAGCGCTTTACTGTCATATTCAGGATTATCGATACCCGCAGCCTTAAGGATCTCAGTTCCTTCACGCTGTAATTCGTATATTTTCATGTATAATCTCTCTATAATTTTTATAAATGATTATATGTCACTTGTCATTAATACTATTTCATTTCTCAAATGAATGATTTCTCACGCATTCAACATATTCATGCCAGTCGATAACAGCCTCAACGGACTTGATAGCGACCTCGCACATTTCAATCTCCGGCTCTCTGGTGGTAAGCCTCTGAACCCAGAAGCCCGGCTTACTCAGTGCGTAAGCAAATTTATTCTCATGTGAACCTGCATATCTTATGACTTCGTATGAAAGTCCTGCGATCACAGGTATCAGAAGCAGTCTTGAAAGTACCCTCAGCCAGAGCAGCTTTGTCTTGATAAACATGAATAAAATGATACTGATAAACATTACCAGGAACAGGAAGCTTGTTCCGCATCTTCTGTGGAATCTGGTATGCTTCATTACATTTTCAGGAGTAAGCTCATCGCCTGCCTCCATACAATTTATGGTCTTATGCTCTGCACCGTGATACATATAAGTTCTGTTGATCTCCTTCATCTTGGAGATTGCCCAGACATATCCGATAAATATTGCAAGTCTTAAGATTCCTTCCGCAAGATTAACCAGAATACTGCTGTCAGTTACCTTATACAGCAGTCCTGCGATAAATGTCGGAAGCAGCATGAACACTCCGATTGCAAAAGCAAGAGAAATGACAAGCGTAAACACAAGGTAACCCTTGCTGCCTTCCTTCTCTTTATCTTTAGCATTCTGTTCCTTACGCTTCTCGATCTTTTTCTCTATCTTCTCGGCCTGATCGTTCTTACCCTCAGCTCTAAGCGCATCCGCCTTCTTCTGCTTTTCCTCAAACCATCTGACCTCATCTTCATCCTCAGAATCATCATATTCCGCAGACTTCATGAGGGTACCTACTCCAATATAAAGGGACTCGATAAAATTAACGATCCCGCGAATTACAGGAATACGAAAAAGCGGAGACTTATTTCCGAATGAATTATATTTAGTTACAGATACTTCTATCTCATTATCAGGCTTTCTAACTGATAATGCATAGCTATCAGGTCCCTTCATCATGATTCCCTCGAGAACGGCCTGACCTCCGATATGCACTTCTTTCATTTATTTCCTCATATAAAATCTAATGTTTACACTGTTCACGCGGTGACGCGGTAATTTTAGCAGCCACCACATATGCAACCGCGCTAACTCCGTTCACGCGGTGATGCGGCCCTCGGCATATACATGTGCCGCGTCACATATTCGCAATACGTATATTCAGGCAATTGCATGCGAGCATGCAACCTGAACATACGTATTACGACATGCTGCGCATGTATATGCCTCGGGTAACACGCAAAATGTGGCAATCAGACAGAATACGCCCAATTGCCACATTTTTGTCATAAATATATATGCTACTGTACGCCGTACTTCTTGTTGAACTTGTCGATACGTCCACGAGCAGCTACGTTCTTCTGCTGACCTGTGTAGAATGAATGGCACTTTGAGCAGATTTCTACGTGAATCTCCTTCTTTGTTGATCCTGTTACAAACTCATTACCACAGTTGCAAACAACCTTTGCCTGGTAGTATTCCGGATGAATTCCTTCTCTCATTTCTAAATCTCCTTTAATATTAACGTATATGAAACACTATACAGCCTTAGCAGAATTCCCAAAAAACTGCTATGCGGTATCTCGATTCCATACCAGCAACATCCCGAATTCTAACATACTAGAGCAAGTATTTCAAGTGTTTTTTTGAATTTTTCTAATGTGTCCACTCCGCAAGCAGATTTCCGCTGAGATCATATACACCAACGTACGAAAGGTAATTATACATATCGCTGTAAAGTCCGTTCGATACCTTCGTAGCGTTCGTATTAGTGGCATTATACGTGTATTTTGCACCATCTGTAAATTTTGTTGTTACATTATATTCAAGCGTTCCGCCGCTCGCCCTGCTGCACTCAACGTGTATTATAACCTGATACTGTCCGGAATTCTCAACCCAGACATTTATCTTCCAGGTATCCATACCATTTTTAAGGTCTGCCGCTCCCGGATAGCCCATTTCAACAAGCTGCTCCAGATACTGCTTCGACAGATTGTCAGGCTTGTCCATATTTTCTACGCAATACATATATTCTGCGTCATATAAACGCGCTTTATCCGTCTTATCAGCATAATATATCCGGAAATACTGTATTGCTTTATTGTATTCTCCGTCACGATAAAAACGTTCACCGACGAGCTTCGACAATTCTTTACGAAGCTTTCTTACATGGTCGTCATCCAGATGCTTTGTATAGAGATCGTCAAAATACTGATAACCGATAATAAGCTGGTCAGATTCGATATAGTAATTGTACATTTCATCCATGCTCTCTTCAGCCTTTTTTGCAGAATCCTCATATTCACCCAGCAGAAGATACTGTTCCCTCGCATCGCCGTATTCTTTTTTGTCACAGAGCATTCCTGCAAATTCATATCGGAGCTTTTCTGTGTATCCATCAAACCCTTTCATTCTTTTAGTCTTATCACTGAAAACTGTCAGAACATTCTTGGCCTGACCCTTTTTATCCTCATCCAGATTCTTCTTTATAATGTAAATGGCAGCATCATAACAGACATCATTATAATTACCGTCTAATCCGGCATTTGTCATCGTCTGATACCTGCTTATCATTTCAATCTCATCATCAGTCTGGCCGGAGCCCCTAAACGCATCCACAGCAGTGTTAAAATCTTCCAGATAAGTATCTTTTATCTTCTGCTGCTTTTTCTCGTAAATCCTATCCAGACACTCCTGATAGAGGTCAGCGCTGTCTTTATAAGAATGACCGCATTTATCTAATTTTTCTACAGCCTTCTCGTAGTCCCCGGCTTTCATGGCTTCAACCGCAGCTTCATAAGCCGGCTTCCTGACAAAATATTCAGGATAGATATTCTTATCGAAAAATCTCTTTCCTACAGCGGCAAGTATTATCAGAATTACCAGAGCAACAGCCAGCTTAAATGTTTTCTTATGGACCATTTCTCCGGCTTTATCTTTGTAATGCTCCGCTGTACTTATCTTCGGATCCCACAGCTTTTCAATCTCATTTCTCATCTGCCTTACAGTCTGATATCTGCTTGCAGGATTAAAGCTTGTTGCTATCCTCGCCACCTCCATGGCACGGGGCGATTCGGGCATTACTTTCTCGATCATTTTTCCAAATGCATATATATCGGTTCTCTGATCAGACTGTGCAAAGCCGTACTGCTCCGGAGCCGCATTTCCCTGCGTTCCGATAAGCACAGTATCCTTACTGCTTCCCTGCACATACTGCTTTGCTGCATCATAATCGATAATGACTGCCTTGCCATCATCGGTTATCATTATATTTGTGGCCTTGATATCCCTGTGAATGATCGGTGGCTCAGCACTGTGCAGAAAGATAAGGCCGTCGCAGATCTCAAGAAGTATCCTTTTCTTTTCCTCAAAGCTGACATCATGCTCTTCAAGGTATTCAAGAAGCGTACTTCCCTGAATCAGCTCCTCTATGACCACGAGATTGCCCTCTTCTCTCCAGAAGGTCTTGATACGCGGTAATGCAGGATTTGGGTGTTCCTTCAGATAACGGAACACCGGAACACTGTAAACCTTGAGCGTTTTCTTGTAATACAGCTTTTCCGTTTCAGGATCCATGACTATGCTTTTTTTATCATTTAATTCCCTGATCGTTACGTATAGCGCGCCTTCAACGATCTCTGATAAATCTTCCATTACAGAATTCCTCTGACTTTTAGATATTTATGCTGTGTGGCATAAACAGTTGTAATTTCAACATACATTTATTATACTTAAACATATTTTTATGTATGTGTCAAAACACAATATGCATTACATTATATAGAGCATTTACATTAAATTCAATGTCTGCTTCGTAAATCAGCTTCAGGAGAAAAATATGTCACAGGAATCAACAACATCAAATTTAGGCGAGATCTTATCTAAGATAAATGATACAAATGAAATGGAGAAATACTGGGAAAACCCTAAGATAACTGACAGCTTCAGCAGCTTTGTGCCGTATTATCGTTCACTTCTGACTGCTAAATTACTGACAGACACAGATATCATAAATAAAAGCGGCATCGAAAAATCCTATTATTATCAGCTGATGAAGGAAAGCCGCAAGCCAAGCCGTGACAAGGTTCTGTGTCTTTGTATAGCGGCAGGTCTTAACATGAGAGAGACCACCAGAGCACTTGAATTAAATGGCAGCGCAACGCTTTATCCAAAGAACAAACGTGATATCATAATCACTGTCGGCATCAACCAGAAGGCTGCTCTCGTTGACATCAATCTTCTGCTGGATAAATATAACGAAGAGCCGCTGGCGTAGGTAATTACTATAATCCCTGAAAGTATAAATAAAACAAACGTCGTTACAGGCAGTGCTTTGCCGACGTGCGAGCGCATTTGTTTTTACGCAAATTGCGCAATGCCGGCAAATCCCTGCCTGCCACAACGCCATTCATTTCTAAATAAACATTAATTTACGTATTAATTATGTTTTACTTACGCATAAATATCTTCCTGCAGTAATCCAGGAATTCCCTGTTATTTCTTGTCTTTGAGAAAATCTTTATGATCTCTTCCGTGATCTCGTCGCTCTTCAGTCCTCTCAGCTGGCTGTGGATTGCATCAAGCACATCCGATTCCTCCGATGTAAGAAGAAGATCGTCCTTTCTGGTTCCGGACTTTGCTATATCTATAGCCGGAAATACTCTCTTCTCTGAAAGATTTCTGTCAAGCACAAGCTCCATGTTGCCTGTACCCTTGAATTCCTCGAATACAACATCATCCATACGGCTGCCTGTATCGATAAGCGCAGTAGCAAGTATGGTAAGGCTTCCGCCCTCACGCATATTTCTTGCAGCACCGAAGAATTTCTTAGGCATATGAAGCGCTGCAGGATCGAGACCGCCCGAAAGAGTTCTTCCGCTTGGCGGAACAGTAAGGTTATATGCTCTTGAAAGTCTTGTAATACTGTCGATTAAGATCACAACATCCTTCTTACTCTCGACAAGTCTCTTAGCCCTTTCTATAACCATTTCCGATACTCTCTTGTGATGCTCAGGAAGCTCATCAAATGTTGAATAAATGACCTCTGCATTCGATCCTTCTATAGATTCCCTGATATCCGTAACCTCTTCAGGTCTTTCATCGATAAGAAGTACAAGCAGATTCATATCCGGATATGCAACGCTTATCCTTTTTGCAATCTGCTTAAGAAGTGTTGTCTTACCTGCCTTAGGAGGCGAAACGATCATACCTCTCTGTCCTTTACCGATTGGTGAGAAAAGATCCACTATACGAAGTGAAATAGGCGCATTATTGTAATCAAGCTTGATCCTCTCACATGGGAAGATCGGAGTCATATCTTCAAAATTCATTCTTGTGGCAAGCTGTGAAGGGAACATGCCGTTTACCGACTCAATATATAAAAGCGCTCTGAACTTCTCATTAAGATTCATTTTCTTTCTGATAGGTCCTCTGATGATATCACCTGTCTTCAGTCTGAATCTTCTGATCTGAGCCGGCGAGATGTAAATGTCCTTGTCGCCCGGCATATAATTATCACTTCTTACAAAGCCGTAGCCTTCAGCCATAACCTCTAAGATACCGTATGCATGTTCACCGCTGGCAAGATTTGAATTATATTCCTGGCCGTCATACTGCATAATGCTATTTGCAGGCTGCTGCTCTTCACTCTGCGGCGCTGCATTCTCGTTCTTAACCTCTGCCTCATCCGGCTTTCTCAAGGCCTGCTGCTTATCAGCTTCTTTATATGAAGCTTCCTCTCTGCTTCTCTCTGGCTGGCTCTGCTGAGCCTTGTCAGGCTGATTCTGACGGTTTCTGTCCTGTGCCTTATCAGGCTGTGCCTGCTGGCTTCTGCCCGGAACCCTTTCCTGCGCCTTATCAGACTGCGCCTGCTGACCTCTGACCGGTTTTCTCTCAGGACGTCTGTCTGCCTGTCTGCCCCTTGCTCTTCCGGCCTGTCTGTTATCTGTCTTTACTGCAGACGCATCAGCTTTGTCACCCTCAGCCGCCTCTTCTTTTTTAGTCTCAGCAACCGCTTCGGAAGCTTTAGCAGGAGCCGCATTTTCAGCCTTTTCTGCCGCAGCTGCTTTCTCAGACTTATCTATCTTACCCTTTTTATCCGTTTTTACAGCCTTATCTTCCGCTTCTGTTTTGGTTTTTCTTGCGGTTTTCTTTGTATTCTTCTCTTCAGCTGTCTTACTATCCTTTTTTACGGTCTTATTGATGTCCTTTTCAGTTTCCGGACGACTGCTGTTTTCTTCATTTTTCTCTTTTCTGGCTACGGGTCGGTTGATCATCTGCTCAACATTTGTAAGAAGATCAACAAGCTCGCCCTTCTTCAGATTAGAAATGTTCCTAAGACCTTTTTCCTTCGCAATAGTCCTAAGTTCATCCAGCTTAAGCTTACTGTAATCCATTCGTTTTCCTTTCTTAAAAATTCTTATTATTGCTTTTTTATCTTTTTTATCGTATTCTATATTAGCTTAGATCAGTGATCTAATTTAATTTCAAATTTGGAGAAATGTATATGGAAGGTTTATTTTTATACAAACTGATAATTCTTTATATGCTTGACCGCATTGATGAATATATGCTGACAAACAATCAGTTAAATGATTTTATACTTGATAAGGGTTATACAAATAATCCCTTTAATATTCATGAATCTCTGAGTGAACTGATCGATGCGGGCTTTATCGCAAGAAATGTGATTCGCGATACCACCCACTACAAGATAACAAATTCCGGTGAGGAAGCACTCTCATACTTTGAAAGCCGTCTTCCTATAGCCATAAAACAGGATATACTTGATTATTTCAAGGAACAGCGAATAAATCTTAAAAATGAATCTCAGATCTATTCAGATTATTTTTTTAATGAGAATCAGGAATATACTGTTGAATGTGTGATAAAAGAACGCCGTGATATAGTTCTTGATCTGAAGCTCAGCGTTCCTACAAAAAGCCTTGCCACTTCGATATGTGACAGCTGGCGTGAAAAAAGTACCGATGTTTACTCTTATCTGATAAATGAGCTGATAACAAATGATGATAAATAATATCTAAGGCTGCACTATTATAAGTGCAGCTTTAATATTATAAAATTCTTTTTTAAAGATCTTTTTTATAAGCTGATAAAGCCTATTATTTAATGATCTCTTCAATAAGGCCAAGAATCTCCTCTCGTCCTTTTTTTGTAACCGATGAAAATGGTATTATCCTCATATTCTCACCGCCAAGCTTAGTACGGATAGCCTTAAGCTTCTTATCGTACTCGCTTCTCTTGATCTTATCCAGCTTTGTAGCGATTATAACGGGCTCGTAACCATTTGAAAGGATCCAGTCATACATAAGCTTGTCATTCTCTGACGGATCATGTCTTATATCTATCAGAAGAAAAACCATTACAAGCTTTTCTGACTTTTTAAGATATCTTTCAATCATTTTGCCCCATTTTGCTTTAATCTCCTGCGAAACCGCAGCATATCCGTAACCCGGAAGGTCAACAAAATAGAACTCTTTATTTATATTGTAAAAATTAATAGTCTGGGTTTTTCCGGGTTGGGAAGAAGTCCTTGCAAGATTCTTTCTGTTAAGCAGTGTGTTGATCAGTGAGGATTTCCCAACATTAGATTTTCCGGCAAAAGCAATCTCCGGATAAGGATTATCCGGAAGAGTGCTGGTAATGCCGCAAACTGTTTCAAGTTCAGATGTTTTTATAATCATTATGCTATACCATTATCTGTCATAAGCTTTTTCTTGTTTGATGACGAGTTTTTCTTGGCTTTAGCCGTCTCATTATGAATAACCTCAGGCTCCGCATCGCCTGTGATAACTTCCTTAGTGATGATACATTTCTCTGCTGTCTCATCTGATGGAAGCTCATACATGATATTGGTCATCGTCTTCTCGATTATAGCACGAAGACCTCTGGCACCTGTCTTTCTCTCCATCGCAAGCTTTGCGATCTCTATAAGTGCATCCTGATCGAATTCAAGACTTATATCATCAAGCTCAAAAAGTCTCTGATACTGTTTAACTATCGCGCTCTTTGGCTCTGTAAGTATCTTCACAAGAGCCTCTTCATCAAGCTGATCAAGTGTAACGATTACAGGAACACGTCCGACAAACTCAGGTATGATACCATATTTAACAAGATCCTGAGGTTCAACCTGCTTGAGAAGTTCATTTTCATCTGATGCATTATTTCCGTCAATATCTGCATTGAAACCGATAGATCTCTTACCGATACGATTCTCGATGACTTTATCAAGTCCGTCAAATGCACCGCCGCAGATAAAGAGGATATTTGTTGTATCGATCTGAATAAACTCCTGATGAGGATGCTTACGTCCGCCCTGAGGTGGAACTGAAGCAACAGTACCCTCAATGATCTTAAGAAGAGCCTGCTGAACACCTTCACCTGAAACATCTCTTGTTATAGAAACATTTTCAGACTTCTTGGTGATCTTATCGATCTCATCAATATAAATGATACCCTTCTCAGCTCTCTCAATATCATAGTCAGCAGCCTGAATAAGCTTTAAGAGGATATTCTCAACATCCTCACCAACGTATCCGGCCTCTGTAAGTGTTGTTGCGTCAGCGATAGCAAATGGAACATTAAGAAGCTTTGCAAGTGTCTGTGCAAGATATGTCTTACCTGAACCTGTAGGACCTGCCATGATGATATTACTCTTCTGCAGTTCAATATCAAGGCTTCTATCGGAAAGAACTCTCTTATAATGATTGTATACCGCAACGGAAAGCGCTCTCTTGGCAGCCTCCTGTCCGATAACATACTCATCAAGGAACTTCTTAACTTCCTTAGGCTTCATAAGATTTATCTCATCAGATTCAACCTCGTCGAATTCCTCATCAATTATATCCTGACAAATACTTACGCATTCATCGCAAATGTATACATTTGGTCCGGCAATAAGCCTTTTTACCTGATCCTGAGATTTGTTACAAAAAGAGCAGCGAAGCTTTCCCTTTTCTTCTGTATGAGAAGCCATACTTTCTACCTCTTACTTTCTGTTAGTAACTATCTTATCGATAAGGCCGTATTCAAGTGCTTCTTCAGGTGTCTTCCAGTTATCTCTCTCAGTATCTCTTTCGATCTCCTCAAGAGGTCTTCCTGTAGCCTCGCTGAGAAGTGTGTTCAGCTTGGTACGTGTCCTTAAAATATGATCTGCAGTGATCTTGATATCTGTAGCCTGTCCCTGAGCACCGCCAAGTGGCTGATGGATCATGATCTCTGCATTTGGAAGTGCAAATCTCTTACCCTTTGCGCCGCCTGCAAGAAGGAAGGCTCCCATTGAAGCAGCCATACCAACGCAAATGGTAGAAACATCACATTTCACATAATTCATTGTGTCGTAAATAGCCATTCCGGCGGTAACTGAACCGCCAGGGCTGTTTATATAGAAATTAATATCCTTGCTTGAATCCTCTGACTCGAGGAAAAGTAACTGAGCAACCACAAGGCTTGCTGTTACATCATTTACCTCATCTCCAAGGAAAATGATCCTTTCCTTAAGAAGACGTGAATAAATATCATAGGCTCTTTCGCCTCTGCTACTGGTCTCAATGACTGTAGGTACTAACGGCATTCTTATACCTCCTTGCTTTCAGCCGCAATAAGCTTCATGGCCTTGTTCATCTTAACATCCATCTTTATTGCGTCTAACTCCTTATCTCCTGCAAGTTCCTTAAACTTATCTACATCAAGCTGATACATGCTTGCTGTCTTCTCGATCTCAGCATTAACCTCTTCATCTGTAACTTCAATATTCTCTGCATTTGCAATAGCTTCGATGATAAGGCTTGACTTGATTCTCTTGATAGCCTCAGGCTTAACCTGGTTAAGCATATCTTCTCTTGTCTGCTTTGTGATATCAAGATACTGCTCAAGCTTAAGTCCCTGATATGCAAGTTTCTGCTCGAAATCCTGAAGCATCTTCTCCTGATTGTACTTGATCATTGGTTCAGGGATATCAATCTCGCATGTCTCGATAAGCTTCTCAAGAACCTTAGACTCTCTTTCCTTCTCAGCTGCATCCTTCTTCTTAACTGTAAGAGTCTTCTTAACATCTTCCTTGTACTCTGCAACTGTCTCGAACTCAGATACATCGCTTGCGAAATCATCATCAAGCTCTGGAAGAACTTCCTCTGTGATAGCGTTAAGCTTGCACTTGAATACTGCTGGCTTTCCTGCAAGGCTTGCTTCCTGATAGTTCTCTGGGAATGTAACATTTACGTCAAACTCTTCACCGATGTTCTTACCAACTATCTGATCTTCAAATGTATCTATAAAGCTGTGTGAACCAAGAACGAGCTTGTAGTCCTCGCCCTTACCGCCATCAAATGCAACTCCGTCAACAAATCCTTCGAAGTTGATGTTAACTTCATCATCAAGCTTTGCAGCTCTGTCCGTGATATCAACCTTACGAGCGTTCTCCTTACGTGTCTTCTCGATAGCCTTGTCAACGTCCTCATCAGTAACCTCAACTTCAACCTTCTCGATCTCAACGCCCTTGTACTCAGCAAGCTTTACAGGTGGCTTTGTAGCAACCTTAGCTGTAAATACAAAATCCTTACCCTTACCGATCTCAACTACATCGATCTCTGGATTTGAAACGATATCAAGGTCACAGTTCTCGATCTCCTGTGGATAGAACTTATTGATAAGATCATTTGCAGCATCTTCATAGAAAACGCCTTCACCGTAAAATTTCTCTATATAATTCATTGGAACCTTACCCTTACGGAAGCCAGGAGCTGAAAACTTACCCTTGTTCTTCTTGTAAGCATTGATCATAGCCTTGTCAAACTCTTCTGCAGGCACTGTGATCGTAAGTGTTGCCATATTACCGTCTAATTTTTCTGCTGTAAAACTCATTTTTCTTTTCCTCCTTAACACAGTCTCTCTGTGTATTATTATCTTTTTTTATTTTATAACGTAATCTGAATATCTGCGGAAATGAAATATATTCCTCTCTGTACAAACCTAAAATCCACAGACTTACGCATTATTCAAAGATTTTAACATATATGCGAGTATTAATCAATCACAAAAAAATAAATGATTTAACTGTATTTACAGTTCTTTTTTATGCATTTTTCATATACTATCTATTTGTATAAAATCGCCGTCTGTGGTAATCTTTAGTGTGATGGTTTTGAATACCGCGTCTTAGAATACTCTGCTCCTTTTAGGAGATAAAGTTTTTCTATCCGGCATGGTATTCGCGCCTCAAAAAATATAACATTTAAGGGAAGGTGAAAACATGTTAGAAAAAGTTTTCAAACTTAGCGAGCATGGTACCAATGTAAGGACTGAGGTTATCGCCGGTCTTACTACATTTCTTGCCATGGCTTACATTCTTGCGGTAAACCCTAGTATTCTCGGTACCGTAATGAATCAGAATGGTGTTTTTCTTGCGACTGCCATATCTTCTGCTATCGCAACATTCATCATGGCATTTCTTGCCAACTATCCAATCGCCCTGTCAGCCGGCATGGGCCTCAATGCATATTTTGCATTTTCTGTATGTATGGGTGATCTTGCTTCTGAAGGTGCAGACGCATTCAAGATCGCACTTACAGCCGTTTTATCCGAAGGTATCATCTTTATAGTGATCTCACTCTTCAAATTCAGAGAAAAGATCATAAATGGTATTCCTCAGAATCTTAAATTCGGTATCACCAGCGGTATCGGTCTTTTCATTGCATTCATCGGAATGCAGGGTGCTGGCATTTCAAGAAATGACGATTCTACACTCGTAGCTCTCGGCGATTTCTCAAAGCCTGAAATGGTACTTGCTATAGTTGGCGTTATCATCATAGTAATCCTTACACATTATAAGATAAAGGGTGCCGTTCTTATCGGAATCCTTGCAACCTGGATACTTGGTATGGCTGCAGAAGGAATCGGCTGGTATGAAGGCGTAAGCGTATTCCCTGATTTCTCTAATGGTCTTGTTAATTTCAGCGACCTTAAGGACACTGCATTTAAATTCAATTTCAAATGGGCTGCAGATCATTTTGTCAGGTTTATAGCAATACTCTTCAGTTTCCTTTTCGTTGATCTCTTCGATACAGTCGGAACAGTTGTAGGTGTTGCAGATAAAGCTGGTCTTCTTGATGAGGAAGGCAAGCTTCCAAGAGTCGGAAAGGTATTCACAGCAGATGCTGTAGGTACTACAATCGGTGCATGTCTCGGTACTTCAACAGTTACCAGCTTCGTAGAGTCAAGTGCAGGTGTTGGCGTAGGCGGAAAGACAGGTCTTGCTTCTGCAGTTACAGGACTTATGTTCCTTATCTCTATATTCTTAAGTCCGGTCTTCCTTGCTATCCCAAGCTTTGCAACAGCACCGGCTCTTATCTATGTTGGTATGTTAATGTTCACATCTGCTCTTAAGATCAAGTTTGAAGGTGATGTTGCAGATGCGATCGGTGCATATATGGCTATCATCATGATGCCTCTTACATATTCAATAGCAAATGGTATCATGTTCGCTATCATTTCATGGGTTATCGTAAAGGTATTCACAGGAAAGGCAAAGGATGTATCGCCTATCATGTGGGGTATCTTCATAATGTTTGGACTCAGGATTGCAGCGCTTATTACAGACTTTAGTTAAATTAATGCTTATCATTCAATAAATTAAGCATTAGCGCATATATCTCTCAACGTGCTAAGATATGCTAAATCAATAGAAATCAGCTTTGGATTTTTCTAGAATTGCTTCAAAACTCGCTTTGCTCAAACATTTCAGCAATTCTGAAAAATCTCAAACCATGATTTATTTGATTTTACGCATATCCCGCAATGCTTCGAGATATATGCACTAATGCTTTTTTACTGCACTAACAAGGCTTTACTTTTATGTTTATTTAGAAAATCAGGCGACGTGGCAGGCAGAGATTTGCCGGCATTGCGCAATTTGCGTAAAAAACAAATGCACCCGCTTCGATAATTTTGCAAAAATCGGAGTCAGAGTTGAGGCGCCCCGATGGTTTTTATCGGGGCGCTAGAACCTGCGGAGATTTTTAGCAAAATCTGAAGCGGGTGTATATTGTTTTAGCAAATTGCTCGCACGTCGGCAAAGCGCTGTCTGCCAATTTGCCGTTCATTTCTCATATAAACATTAATTATTAAGCAAGCTTAGCCTTTGCTACTTCTACAAGCTTAGCAAATCCTTCAGGATCGCTTATAGCCATCTCTGAAAGCATCTTACGGTTGATATCAACCTCAGCGAGCTTAAGACCATACATAAGTCTGCTGTAAGAGATACCATTGATACGCGCTGCTGCGTTGATACGAGCGATCCAGAGCTTACGGAAGTCTCTCTTTCTCTCACGTCTGCCGGCAAATGATGAAGCAAGAGCTCTCATTACAGACTGCTTAGCAACTCTGTACTGCTTTGATCTGGCTCCTCTATAGCCCTTAGCGAGCTTAAGTGTTCTATTGTGCTTTTTCTTGGCATTAGCGCCACCTTTAATTCTAGCCATTTTAAATTATCCTCCTAATATGCTATGTCTTTTTCCTGTCGAAATCCGCCCAAAAGGCGATCAGATATTACATATATGGTAAAATCTTCTTCATTACCTTGCTGTTTGTCTTATCTGTAATTGTTGCCTTTCTAAGATTTCTCTTTCTCTTTGTAGTCTTCTTAGTAAGGATGTGGCTCTTATAAGCCTTATTTCTCTTTAACTTTCCTGTACCTGTCTTCTGGAAACGCTTAGCTGCAGCCCTTTTAGTCTTTAACTTTGGCATTGTATTGTCCTCCTTAAATGCTTTCTTCTTTGTAAATTAGTGTTTTGCAGCGAGGAACATTGTCATGCTCCTGCCTTCAAACTTGGCCGCCTTATCGACGGTAGATATATCTGAAAGCTGCTCTGCAAAATCATCAAGAACCTTCTTGCTCTGATTTACATATGCAAGCTCTCTACCTCTGAATCTTAATGTGACCTTAACTCTGTCACCCTTTGAAAGAAACTTTCTCGCCATGTTGATCTTGGTATTAAGATCATTTACATCGATGTTCGGTGAAAGTCTTACTTCCTTGATCTCAACGATCTTCTGCTTCTTCTTCTGTTCCTTTTCCTTACGCATCATTTCGTAACGGAATTTACTGTAATCAACAATCTTGCAAACCGGAGGCTTAGCACTTGGAGAAACCCTTACAAGGTCAAGCTCTGCTTCCTCTGCTGCAAGAAGTGCATCCTTTATGGTCATTACACCAAGCTGATTTCCTTCTGCACCGATAACTCTTACTTCTTTGTCTCTAATCTGTTCGTTAATTAAGTATTCTATTGCCTTACCCTCCACAAACAAAAAAATGATGGACTGTATCCACCATTAACAAAAATCACAGCATTTTCCTATCTTCAGGAGTGCTCTATGAATTGCTATCAAACCCGAGTCATCTAAAATGCTTAGGTGAGAGTGGATACTCTTCTTTTTTTCAACAGAAGTTAATTTATCACACTCTCACCCTTATGTCAAATACTTTTTTCAGATTGTTTTAGTGCTACTAATAATGACAACCTTAATAGAGATTTTTTTTTATATTTTTCGAAAATTTTTAAACAAAATGCAGCCGGTCGGTGATATATCCTCAGCGGCCGGCTGTCTAAAGCCTTTTTTGATCATGCTGACGCTGTGAGCAGACAAGCATTCAATCGGTTTTAATATGTTCCAAGGACTTCAAGCTCATCAGTTTCAAGTGTTATCTCACCAAGAGCCTTCATAACATTTTTATCCGTTAATCTTCCGTTAAATGTCACATAGAAATAATACTGCCATTTTTTCTTCTGGCTCGGACGTGATTCGATGCTTGTCATATTAAGTCCATTTATATTGAAATACTTCATTACATTAAAGAGGGCGCCGACCTTATGAGGAGTTTTAAAGCAGAGACTGATATTATCAGCATCCCTGAGCGCTATCTTCTTTCCTGTAACGACCACAAATCTTGTTGAATTATCGCTTACTGTATTTATCTTTGAATCGAGTATCTTAAGGCCGTACAGTCTCGCTGCTCTTTCACTTGCTATTGCAGCATTAGCGATATTTCCGTCTTCCTTGACCTTCTTGGCCGCTGCGGCAGTATTACTTACAGCAGACTGCGAAAAGCCGTGCTTATCGATATAATCCTTGCACTGCATAAGTCCCTGATTGTGCGAGTAAACCTTCTTTATATCCTCTATCTCTGCCTCAGGAAGTCCAAGCAGAGCGTGCTCGATATCAAGGATAACCTCTGAGACTATCTTCACTCCGCTGCTTCTTATGATGTCGTAATTGCCGCTGACAAAGCCTGCAGATGAATTCTCAATAGGGATCACTCCGTAATCAGCCTTACCGCTTATTACTTCATCGACTATATCATCAAATGTTTTCACATTGTAGAGATTAATCTCCTCGCCGAAGAACCTGAGTACCGCTGCCTCTGCGTACGCTCCCGGCACGCCTGCATATACAACTCTGGTATCCTCATCTATCGGAAGTACCTCTACAAATTTATAATCCTTATCAAAATACGGTTCTGCCGAAAGATTCTCCTTCTCCTTAAGCTCCTCAATAAGCTGATGTACATTTTTCTTGAGGATCGGATGATACATATAAGGAGCTATCTCATCTGCCGGCTTAAGAACGAATTCTCTTAAATGCATTTCCTTATGCGGTATTGTAAGATGCTCTGTGGAAATGATCTCTTCATCATAAAGAAGCAGATCGATATCAAGAGTTCTAGGTCCCCAGTGGATGATCCTCTCACGCTTCGCATCCTGCTCGATATCGGCAGTAACCTCATGAAGCTCTTCAGGTGTATAAAGCGTTTCCACAAGAACTGCCGCATTAAGGTAATCCGGCTGTTCAACCGGTCCGTACGGCTCGGTCTCTATGATGGAAGAAACCTTTAATACATTTATATAATCATCCTTACCCAGCTGGTCGATCGCATTTCTTAAGTACTTCTCCCTGTCTCCGAGATTAGAACCGAGTCCAAGAAGCACTGTATGTCTGGATCTGTTCACTTCAACCGATACATCTTCAAAATCCATATCTATAGGAGCATTCGGTTTGCTTACCTTGACCTTTACGCCATGTACAGTTTTATACTTTATAAGTATTTCTGCCGCCACATTTTCGGCAACAGTTTCAATAAGATCACATTTTTCTCTTGTAACAACCTTTTCAACAAGAGAAGCTACATCGGCATAATTTACCGCAAGCCTAAGATCATCCTTTTGTGCGGCCTTGCGGACCGAAAGGAAAAGCTCCGCAGAAACCCGGAACAGCTGTCCATTCTCCTTCTCTTCATCAAACACACCATGATATGCAAATATATTTATATTTTTGATAGTAATCTTATCCACTGTATCTCTCCTATAGTACGAAATGATAACTATAATCCGTTTTTAAGCTTAAACAGGATCTGACAACTCACGAGCAATTATTTTCCTGAATTCATGATCGCATATGTCATATCAAGTGCTCTTCTGTTCTTCTTCACATCATGAACCCTGAAGATCCTGCAGCCCTTCATGAGTCCCATAACAGATGTTGCTATGGTTCCTTCCTCCCTCTCATCCTTTGGAAGGTTAAGTGTATTGCCTATCATTGATTTTCTTGATGTTCCGAGCAGCACCGGATAACCAAGTGCGCAGATCTTCTCAAGATTATTCATTACTATCAGATTCTGCTCAGTATCCTTTGCGAAGCCGATTCCCGGATCAAGGATAATGTTTTCAGCAGCCACGCCACCAGCCTCTGCAAGAGCGATTGAATGCTCGAGATCCTTTATGCAGTCTCTGATCAGTTCTTCATATTCGGCAGTTTCGCGGTTATGCATGATGACCACGCCTGCTTCCTTTACGGCTGCAACCTCTGCCATACTGTATTTAAAATCATCCTTATGCCACTTCAGCCCCCAGATATCATTTATCATATCTGCGCCAGCTTCAACACCGGCCCACGCAACCGAAGGCTTGTAGGTATCAAGAGATATCGGAATATCAAAGTTTTCCTTGATCTTCTCTATCACAGGGCATACCCTGCTCATCTCTTCAACAGGCTCAATAAATGTAAAGCCCGGTCTTGTGGACTCGCCGCCCACATCGATGATATCTGCACCATCATTTATCATTTCCTGAACGTGCTTAAGCGCAGCGTCAAGCTTGTTATACTTTCCGCCATCCGAAAATGAATCCGGTGTCACATTAAGAATACCCATCACAACAGGCTTCCCGTCGTTCCTAAAGCTGTCTGCAATATTTCCTGCCATATAATACCTCCCGCCTGTCATTACAAGCTAAATCCTTCACTAAAAATATATTGATTTGTTCTTTTTATCTTCACTCCAGTAGCATTCTTCCCTTGCGTCGCACATAAAGCAGTTTCTTGAAAGCTTGTCTGCCCTGTACAGAACATCCGTGAGTCCGCCGCCGGTCTTAGATCTTTTCTTATGCTTTTTAATAGCCTCGCATACTTCGATCACTTCTTCCGGCGTATAACCAGCGCGTTCAAGTATCGGCCTCGCAACTATTGCCCCTGCCTCATGATGGGACATTCCTTCCTCTTCGTAAGGCGAATATCGTCCGATATCATGCAGGAGTGCCGCTCCGTATATAAGCTCCCTGTCAATCTGAAGATCCTCTTCAATACTTATTAGAAGCGCTATCCTTGCAACAGAAAGAGCGTGTCCCAGACTGTGTCTGCAGAACTTTCTGTCATATTCCTTTTTCTTTATCATTTCCGATAAGGCTCTGAACTCGCTGTCACGAAGTATCGCATCAACCTTTTGCATTATCTTTATCCTTCTTTACCCTGATAATATCACCAATAAATGAAAGCGAACCACAGGCGATTATAACGCTGTCCGATTCCTGATCTGCTATCTCAAGTGCTCTGTCAATCGCATCACTGATACTTCCGGAATACTCTGCAGCAACATTTCTCTCTCCTATAAGTCCGGCGAGAGTTCTTCCGTCAAGTGCCCTCGGGCTGTTGCTTGTAAGAGTTATCGCATGCTTCGTAAATGGTGTCAGAATGTCAAGCATCCTGTCATACTCTTTATCCTTCAACACGCCTATTATAAATATTATTTTTCTATTTGTAAAATATTTATTGATGTCCTCTGAAAGTCTGCACCAGGCATCCTCGTTATGCGCACCGTCTGCTATAAAAAGAGGCTCACTGCCTATCACGGTAAATCTGCCCGGCCAGAACGTCTTGGCCAGACCTTTTCTGACAGTATCCTTATCAATCTTCTTAAGCTTGTAGTCATCAGCAATATCATTAAATGCTTCAAGAGCTTCTATCGCTGTAGCCGCATTATATACCTGCGCCCCGCCGGCCATGGAAATATGATAGTTTTCATTTTTATATATGAATTCCGTGCCCCAGATTCCGCTTTCTAAAGTTGTGATACTGCTTCTGTCGGTTTTACGGTATCTTTGATAATTCTTTTCATCAGATGCAGATCTGTCAGCTTCTGTCAGTGCATTGTCTTTCGTCAGTGCATAATCTTCTGTCAGTGCATCATCTTCTGTCAGTGTATTATCTACCGTCATCTTGTGATCAGCTGCAAAAGCATCTATCACCTTCTCAGGGATCTCTGACTGAGGATATGATACAAGGATATCTCTGTCCTTCACGATTCCGAGCTTTTCAGAAGTTATGGCTTCCAGGGTGTTTCCAAGGAACTGCATATGATCAAAGCTTATAGATGCAATCACATCTATAGGTGTTTTTAGAAATACATTTGTAGCATCCTGGCTTCCGCCCATTCCACATTCTATAAGCATGATATCGCAGCCGGCTTCTTTAAAATATAAAAATGCTGCAGCCGTTTCTATCTCAAATGAGGTCGGTCTTCCCTCGCCGCTTTGCTCCATTTCCTCTACTGTGCCGATAACCTTCGATAAAAGCTCTGCGCAGTCCTCTTTACTGATGTATTCTTTACATATCTGCCATCTTTCCCTGTAATCAAAGATTGTCGGCGATATATATCTTCCCACCTTCAGCCCTGCTTCGATAAGTACATTTTCAACATATGCCATTATCGAACCCTTGCCGTTTGTGCCTGCGATATGCATAGCCGGAACACTTCTCTCAGGATTACCGAGCTTTTTAAGAAGCGCCTTTATATTATCAAGCCCGAGCACGCTTCCCATAAGATTTCTTTTTTCAATATAACTGATAACTTCATTGTAATTCATAAAAGATATACCTCATTGCCGATCTCTAAATTTCTGAACAAAAGGATTATACAACGAAAATCCTGCAAGTAAAATGTTAACCTGCAGGATTCTTTACATTTCTTTATTTATTCTCTTCTGTTATTTCTTCTTTGGTGGTCTTCGCCGGATCAAACTGCACATGTCTCACAGGAGTTGTCTTCTCTGTGATCGGCAGTATCTCATAGCCTTCCTCCTGAAGTGTATCTATAAGATCCGGAAGTGCCTCGATCGTATTGTAATGTGAGCCAAGGTCATGCATTAAAACCACTGTATCACCCTTATTGTTTCTCACATAGCTCATTACATTATCGTTCAGCTGTTCAGGTGTAACATAATAATCTACAGCGTCACCATTTTGTGCATTCCAGTCAAAATATACATAGCCCTTCTCTTCAAGGTAAGCCATACAGTCCTGAATATTGACATTTGCAACTGTATTTGAACTTCCTCCTGGGAATCTGTATACCTTTGAATCATAGCCTGTCACATTATAAATAAGTCTGTGAAGTCTTTCTACATCATCCTTGAAATCATCAAGTGATGCGTAAACCTGCTTATATACATGTGAATACGAATGCATTGCAAGTGTATGTCCTTCGTCAACGATCCTCTTGTAGTCCGGATAATACTTCTCTTCTTTTCCTACAACGAAAAATGTTGCCTTAACGCCTTTCTCGCTGAGAACATCCAGAATATCCGATGTATAAGCAGAAGGTCCGTCATCAAATGTAAGATATACCTTCTTGCCGTTAAGCTTTACTACAGGCTCCTCAGCTTTATCCTCTGCTTCGGAGGTATCATCTGCATCTTCATTATCCCCTGCATCAACACTATCCTTATCGGTATTGTCCGGATTCATAACATTCTCTGTACTGCTTCTCTCGATAACATTCAACTCAGCAGTACTGTTATCCGCTTCATTACCCTGAAGGAGATTATTCTTACTCTCTGAATAAATGCTGATCTGATAATCAAGGTCTCCCTCTGAAGCTGTCTTTGTATTAGCAGCCTGAGTATTTGATGCCTCGAACTTTTCAAGGCTGTTCTTTGATGACATTAGTTCGTCATTTATCTGCTTCTCGTATGCGGCTTCCTTCTTGTAATGATTGAGTTCCTTCTGAAGCTTTGAAACCTTAAACATAAGAGCTATAGAAAGCGTTGTCGGTATAATGATAAGGGCTGCAACCGTTCCGAGGATCATCTTCTTGATCCTGTTGACATTCCTGCGGTTGTATGCAGGCTCATCATCATCCTCGTCCTCGTCATATTCATCTTCTGCATCGTCTGCTGCAGCTTTTGCAGCTTCACTTTTTGCTGCAGTTTCTGTCACTGCCGCAGATACTGTCTCAGCCACAGTTGCCTCTGCCTTTACTTCAGTTTCAGAAGCCTTTTCATTTTCTGCTGTTGCCTGTGCATTTATCTCTGCTGATGTCTCTACAGCTGTCACTGCAGTTGCCATCGGAGTCTCTGTCTTAACCTCTCCGACTGCCGCTTCAGCCTGTACGTCTGCCTTTACTTCTTCGGCATTTTCGGAACATTTATTTAATACTTTGTTAATATTTTTATTTCTGTTTTTATGTTTGCCCATATATTGTGCCTCTCTATATTAAAAACGCAAAATAAGCTTTAATCCTAAAAATGAGGAAATGCGTCACTTTTACAAGTGGCGCATGTCTAATTATAGTAGTATTCTCATATTTTTGTCAATTATATACTTTTAACTATTTTGTAATAATTGTAACTATTTTTTTCTATATTCAGTCATTTTTCACAAAATACTGTCTGAAATTTCTACCTACTTTTTCGTTCTGTCAACCCGAAAATAGCTCTCTGTCTTATTCACCATTTCATCATACTGGTCGTACATTTTCTGAACACTGTTCTCAAGCAGATAATAATGTGCACAGTATGGTATCAGCAGCACGAAGAAAAGCGCGATAAGCGGAAGTAGCTCCATACTGCCCTTCACAAGAAATGTCATGATACTGATCACCGTGCATACGGCAACGAGTGCAAAAACTATAAGATGTATCAGCCTCTCATGAGAGAAGAAAGCAATCTGATCCTTATGCTTTCTGATGATACTGTCCCATTCCTCACTGTCCCTTGATTTATTATCCGCAAGTATTCCGTCAATATAATCCAGATACTGAAGTATTCTTCTTTTCATACCATTCCCCCGAATTTCTTATATGCTGGTAAATCAGCTTTTATATCTATTTATAATACTTCTTTCTTATATACAATGCCGCATCAGGTTTATCTGTTATAATGCCGTCCACACCCATTCTCATAAACTTCAGCATTTTCTTCTTATCATTTACTGTCCAGACCAGCACCGGATAACCTTTCCTCTGCATTCTTCGAAGGAACCCGCCTGTAACAAGCCTTCCCGCTGGCGACACGAAATCCGCTCCGCAGTCATGCAGTCTGCGTTCCGGGAAATACTGCTTTAGAAGCTTCCACGGTGAAGCATCCTTCTTACCTATAAGAAGTCCTGTGATGATCCTGCTGTCGAGCCTTTCTATCCTGCTGACGACCTCATCCTTGAAGGACTTGATCGAATACTCATCATAGTCTGCATTTTCGGTCAGAAGCTTTACAACCTTATCCTCGAAGCCGCTTTCCTTGATCTCGACATCCATTCGTATCCTTCCATGACAGAGCTTTACGACATCTATCAGCTTCGGTATCTCAAAATGATTTTCCGCCGCAGCCTTCTGCATTTCGTCATAGGTCTGCCATGCTATAGGCATCTCATTAAAGGTACTGTCATGAAATACCACAAGCTCTCCGTCCTTGGTCTGCCTTACATCAAATTCTACCATGTCAGCCTTAAGCTTTATGGCTATCTCAAAGGATTCCATGGTATTCTCTCTGCTTGCCAGATGCGAAGCGCCCCTGTGGGCAATTATCTTTACTTTTTCTTTTTTACTCTTTAAAAAATATAACATTCTTTCACCTCATAATCTTACAAAATAAATATTATGCTTTTTTTCACCCCTGTGCAAGATATAATTTATTGACATTTTATTGATATTTTATTGACATTTCCGCCTCTTTGTAACAACATTGCATGTTTTACTTGAAAAATCAAAAGATAGGTGTTAACATCACAATTTATAAAAATATCAAATGGATATCTTTACATCCGGAAAGGAAAACGTATGAAAAAAATGAAGAAGGTCACAGCACTGTTATTAACAGTCATCCTCGGAGCTGCATCACTTACTGCCTGCGGCAAGAAGGATGGTGACGATAAGAGCAGCAACAAGAGTGAGAAGAAAACTGCAAAGGTAATCGATGTCAAGCTTACCAATGAGGAATATGCTTTCGGCGTTGATAAAAACCAGCCTGAACTGCTTACAGAGACAAATAAGTTCATCAAGCAGATCATGGACGACGGAACCTTAGACAAGATCTGCAACAACTATTTCGGAGATGGCGAGCCTGTAGCTGTTAAGTCAGCTTCCCTTGATACATCAAAGGATCAGCTCGTTGTAGCAACAAATGCAGCTTTCGAGCCATTCGAATATACAAAGGGCGACAGCTTCTACGGCATTGATATGGAGATTGCACAGGCACTCGCTGATTACCTCGGACAGGAGCTTGTTATCCAGCATATGGATTTCGATGCAGTTTGTCTTTCAGTAGGACAGCATAAATGTGATATAGCTATGGCAGGTCTTACTGTTAAGCCTGAGCGTGAGGAATATGTTACATTTACAGATTCATACTATTTCGCAAGCCAGAAGCTTATAGTACTTAACTCAAATACAGAATTTGACAGCTGCACTGACGCTGCTGCTATTGAAGAAATCTTAAAGAGCAAGGATTCAAAGACAAAGGTTGGTTTCCAGAACGGTACAACAGGCCAGTTCTACTGCGAAGGTGATGAGGAATGGGGCTTTGAAGGCTTCAAGATGTCAACAACAGGTTACAAGAACGGTTCACTTGCAGTACAGGATCTTCTTAACGGAAATATCGACTACGTTATCATCGATGAAGCACCTGCTGACTTTATCACAAAGTCAATCAACAAGGTTCAGTAATGATGCTTTCTGAAGGCGGTCTATAAAAAATTCCGCCGAAACACGAAACATATATCAAACGGATCGAAACAGCTGTTTTACCCGGCATTTCGATCCGTTTTTAATTGTTGCCAAAAACAGCACTGCTTTTTATGCAAGAATACAGCAGGAATTAAGCAAATTATCTTTGCATTATTTACTCTGATATGTAATAATATAAGGGTTATTTAAAAAAATTTTGTGAGGTGAAACCCGTGGGTGATTTCGGTCAGAAATTCGAAAACTTTTGGACTATCTTTATCAAATACAGAGGATATGTCAAGGTTGTTGAGGGACTTAAAAACACTGCGATAATTGCTATCTCCGGTCTTCTGATCGGTATAATTATCGGTACCCTTATCGCAACCGTCCGTGTAATTCCAAAATACAAACCACTTCCAAAGATCCTGAACTCAATATGTTCTTTATATGTATGGATATTCAGAGGAACTCCTATGGTGGTTCAGCTGCTTCTCTTCTATTATGTTCTTCTTCCGATCCTGGATATGAACATGACAGGCGTGCAGGTTTCCTGCATGGTATTCGGTCTGAACTCCGGAGCATATATCTCTGAGATAATGCGAAGCGGCATACAGTCTGTCGATCACGGACAAATGGAAGGCGGCCGTTCAGTCGGTCTCAGCTTTGCAACAACTATGCTTAAGATTGTTATCCCTCAGGCAGTTAAGAACATCCTTCCTACTCTTGGAAATGAATTTATCTCCCTGATCAAGGAAACATCTGTAGTAAGCTTTGTAGGCGCAACAGATCTTTATGTTGCATTTAATAACATCGGTACAAACAATTACGAATTTATGGTGCCTTACCTTGTAATGGCTCTCATTTATCTCGTGATAGTTATCATAATCAGTATTCTGATAAAATTAATGGAAAGGAGTCTGAAGAAAAGTGATAGACGTAATTAATCTTGAGAAATCCTTCGGAAATAATAAGGTTCTCGATGGCATAAGCATCAAGATAAACAAGGGCGATATCGTCGTTGTTATAGGTCCGTCAGGCTCCGGAAAAAGCACATTTCTGCGTTGCTTAAACTGTATGGAGGATCCTACAGGCGGCCAGATCATCTTTAACGGTGTGGATATCGCCGATATGAAGGTCGATATCAATGTTCACCGCCGCAAGATGGGCATGGTCTTCCAGCATTTCAATCTGTTCAACAACAAAACCGTGCTTGAGAACATCACTCTCGCACCGATTATCATCAAGACCAGAGAACTTAGAAAACAGAAGCTTAAGAACATTTTTGCAGGTAAGCATAAGGTTCCTGTAACCACCAGCAAGAAAGAGATAAAGGACACCGCAAATGCACAGGCCATGGCTCTTCTTAAGCGTATCGGACTTGACGATAAGGCAAATGTATATCCATCTACTCTTTCAGGCGGTCAGAAGCAGCGTGTTGCAATCGCCCGCTCTCTCGCCATGAACCCGGATGTCATTTTATTTGATGAGCCGACTTCAGCGCTTGATCCTGAAATGGTTGGTGAAGTACTCGACCTTATGAGAGATCTTGCCAAGGACGGCATGACAATGATCATAGTTACACACGAAATGGGCTTCGCCAGAGAGGTTGCAAACCGCGTACTCTTTATCGACGGCGGCAAGATCCTCGAAGAGGCTCCGCCTAAGGAATTCTTTGAACATCCAAAGAATCCAAGACTTATCGAATTCCTTTCAAAGGTACTGTAGACCACCGGTAAGTTATACAAAACCGATAATAAAAACAGGAGGTAAAAATGCCGGATAATTCAAACAACAACTCAAACAACGACGAATATGAAAAGTACTGCTATATGTGCCGCAGACCTGAATCCGAAACCGGAAGGCTTTTCGGCATGGCAGAAAACCTCTATATCTGTCCGGACTGCCTGCAAAAGGCATTTAATACCCTTAATAACAATAACTTCCAGTTTATGGATTTTTCTAAATTTCCGGGCTTCGACAATATGAATGCCTTTACCCAGATGAATGATATTCCAAATTCACAGAAGGTAAAGAAGAAAAAGCCTAAGGAAGAAGCCAAGGAAGGCGAGGATAAGAAGGACGAATTTGAATCTCTCACTCTTGACAAGGTTCCTGCCCCACATAAGATCAAGGAAATGCTTGATGATTATGTTATCGGCCAGGAATATGCTAAGAAGGTTATATCCGTAGGAGTATATAATCATTATAAGCGTGTCCTTACAAACACTATGGATGACATAGAGATTGAAAAATCCAACATGCTTATGATAGGACCAACCGGTTCGGGCAAGACCTATCTTGTTAAGACCATCGCAAAGCTTCTCAACGTTCCGCTCGCTATAACAGATGCTACTACACTTACAGAGGCCGGATACATCGGTGATGATGTAGAAAGCATACTTTCAAGACTCCTTACCGTAGCAGGAAATGATGTTGAGAAGGCAGAAAAGGGAATAGTCTTCATCGACGAGATAGATAAGCTCGCCAAGAAGAAGGAAACTCATTCAAGAGACGTAAGCGGCGAGGCAGTTCAGCAGGGACTCCTCAAAATTCTTGAGGGTTCAGATGTTGAGGTTCCTGTAGGTTCAAGCAGCAAAAACGCCATGACTCCTACCACTATCATGAATACAAAGAATATCCTCTTCATCTGCGGCGGTGCTTTCCCTGATCTTGAAGAAATAATTACAAACAGACTTACAAAGATGTCATCTATCGGCTTTGGTGCCGAGCTTAGAGACAGCTACGAGAACGATCCTCAGATCCTTTCAAAGGTAACAAATGAAGACCTTCGTTCCTTCGGTATGATACCTGAGTTTCTCGGCCGTCTTCCGATAGTATTTACATTAAATGCACTTGATAAGGATATGTATATCAAGATCCTTAAGGAGCCAAAGAATGCAATCCTTAAGCAGTACAAGAAGCTTCTCCTTCTTGATGAGGTAGATCTGGAGTTTGATGACTCAGCTTATGATGCAATAGCCGATCTTGCTATAGAGAGAAATACCGGAGCCAGAGCACTCCGTTCGATCATAGAAGAATTTATGCTTGATATCATGTATCAGATCCCAAGGGATGATTCAATCGGAAGAGTCATTATAACCGGCGATTACATCAGAGGCAAGGGTGCTCCTATTATTAAGCTAAGAGGAACTGACTAAGCCTGTATAAAAAATATAAGCTTACTACTATAGCCGGTAGTAAGCTTATATTTTTCTTTTATATTATCGTTTTTATGATTTTGTTGTTCTCTTTACTTTCTATGCATAAAGTGCAGCAATATCGAGAATGAAGCTGTCGTCATCCGTTTCATCTGAAGACAGACGGTCAAGGCATTCATTTCTGAGCATTCTGACTACTCTCTCTGCCGTATCACTGGTAAGACCAAATGAATTCAGTATCAGCATGACTGTAAAGTTTGCGGTGAGAAACTGATTGCCCATAAGGTTTGACATAAGGAGTATATCGCCGGCATAGCTGTATTTCTCCATAAAGATGTTGTAAAAGCTGTTGTCGAGCTTACAGATATCCTGCAGTGAGCCTTCGATATAATCATCCGGGAACAGACCATCATAGCTCTTTTTGACAGCGTTTCTGATATCCTCAGGTACCTTTTCACTCTCCGGAGCACTTGGTCTGAATGACTCAAAGCTGCTCAGCATGATCACGAAATCAATAAGACTTCCTGTGATGCTGAAATCATCCTCAAGCATCTTGTTAAATGCAAAATATATAAATGCATTCAGCTTATGCGCAGCCTCAAGCTTCTCCTCGCAGCTCATCACATTTACTGCTTTTACAATCTTCTCAAACTGCTCATCATCAGCCGCTCTGTCTTTGACACTTTCAACACTGAACTTATCAAATGTAAGCGGATATTCCTTAGCATCAATCTCATAGAATCTGTTGTCTAAGACTCTCTCAACCGGCTCGTCTTCTTCTGGATCATTTTTTAATGCTGTTGACTCTTTATCAGATGAATCCTTATTTTCTGCGGAAGCTTCTGTCTTCGCAGCATCTGCAGCATCAGAATCATTCTTTTCCGTGCCGCTGACAGCAGAATCATTTTTCAGTGAATCGAATTTATCAAGATCAACCTCTTCTAAATCCAAATCATCATCTTCATCCTGATCCTCATCTTTTTCGGCACTGTCCATTTCATTCTTCATACGCGAATATGCAGAAGAATGTGCGGATGTATCAGAATCAGAGAAATCATCATAGTTCGGATGGTTAACGGTTCTTTCTTCTGCCGCCGCCTTCCTCTTCTCCTCTTCAGCAGTATTTCTTACAGCTTCCGCCACCTGATCTACTATGTTCTGCACATCATCAGGCATCTTCCAGCTCTCATGCTTATCAAAGGATACCTTCTCAGGCTCGTCATCTCTATATTTTGAAGCATTATACTCAACATAGTTATCGGCTTCATTTTTATAAAGATTGGTGTATGTACCGAATATAAGGTTTTTAGAGAATATCTTCTTCGGTTCATCCTTTAACTCGCCGAGGAATCTGCTCTCAAGATATACCACAAGGCAGATGATGAAAAATATAAAGAAAAGCATCTGCAGGAAAAGCCATGGTGTCATAAGCGTTTCCTTAAATCTCTCGCCGCCGAAATCCTGAAGTCTTGAATCAGCTTTACCGAAGATAAAATTACGAAGCAGTAGTGTTATCGGTACCAGTAAAAGCATAGGTATGCAGGTCACTCTGTCAAGGCTGTACATTACTGAAACATACGCTGTGAAGAACATTAGAAGAGCCAGAAGGATCAGAACGATCACTACCCAGACAGACATACCGTCGGTGCCCTTGGTATACTTTATATACACAATAAGAAGCGGTATTACTGTAAAGCCGTCGAAAAGTGACTGTACGCCAACGGCGAAGCCTGCAAACTTCTCCGTATCCTCATGTCCGACAAAAAGAAAATATCCTATTACGGCAGGACATGCTATACCTACAAGCTGCGTCAGAATATCTATTAACTTACCAAGACCTGAAAAATAGCCGGGCTCGGAAAAAAGCATAAATAACCGGCAAAGAAGACAAAATGCCGTGATAACAAAGATCACGTATTTTAACGTTTTTTGAAATTCACTTTCCTTGTCCATTTACACCCCTCCACATTAACATACCAACAAGGAACCCCTGATCTGATTTTAAACATGATCATCTGATGATAATCTGAAATACCCCAATATGCTGTAATTATACATCTATTATATATTATGTGTCAATTTTCGTTTTCTTAAGCAAATCGCAAAAAAATTTTTTCTTAATTTAGAATATAAGATTAAAAGGCGGTACTGGCAAATGTTATGAATGAGTGATCTCACCTAAACACATCCGCGTACCGCCTTTTTTGTAAATTAATCTTTACTGATCTTTATTTCTTTTTCCTTCTATGAAAACCACTCCTGAAAGAGCTATCATCATAAGCATCACCGGAATACCGAGATTAAATGTATCTCCTGTCTTAACATTATCGTCTGTACCGGTTGTCTCAGTTGTGATAATAGTAGCAGTTGAAATATCATCATCTTCATTTACTGTATTCTCTGTACTATTATCTCCTGTGTTGTCTGATGAATCATGAGTATCATCTTCAGAAGATATTTCGGAAGTATCCTCTGTATCTTCAGTATCTTCAGAGTCTTCAGTAGTTACCTCTTCATAAATATCCTTAAGCTCTATCTCTGTAGTACTCTTAAAGGTTACCTCTCCCTCTGAAGATGTAATACTGTCGCTTGTAAGATCATAGCCTTCAATCTCACTGTTTGTCTCTGTAACAGTATATTTTCCTGATGGAATATCATCTATAGTAAGAACATATCTTCCATCCTCATCCTTGGTGAAGCTATCGAGAGTAATCTCATATTTCTTATCATGAAGGTTTCCGTTTTCATCGAGGTATTTACCATCTTCATTACAGATAGTAAACTTAAGAGCTCCTGCCTTCTCCTCATCAGTAACATTTAAACCATCAACTGTCTTAACAATAACAAGCTTACCATTGTCCAGCTCGTCAACCATGACAACATCATCTGTTACCTTATATGTATCAGATTCAGCGTCATATACCTTGACAACCTCTCCGTTTCCACTGTCTTCGATGATAAACTTAATATCCTCACTGTATGCATATCCGGCAGGTGCCCCTGTCTCAATAAGAGTATACTCTTCACCTGCAGTAAGTCCCTTAACGATAAGCTCTGTATCTGTAGAAGTCCACTTGATACCTGTGGTTACACCATTTTCAATAACTGCCTCAACATTATGATCATCATTATCTGCAATAAGCTTTAATACTCTGTCCCAGTCAGCATCACCCTTAAGTGTAAGCTCTGCACCCGGAAGCTCTTTACTATTAGCTGCTGCTACCTTACTGATGTTTACGCTTGTAACGCTGTCTTCTACTAAGATTACGCCTGCAGAGTTCATCGTACCTGTAGTTGTAACTGTTCCATCATCAGCTATCTCAAATTCAGTATCACTTGCAACAAGATATCCATCCGGTGCTGTTTCCTCATGAAGTGTATATTTAACACCTGCAGTAAGTCCTTCTATAACATGAGCTTCATCTGTTGAAACCCACTCTTCGACTACATCACCGTCTTCATTTAATATCTGGATTGTTGCACCTTCAAGCTCTGCGCCATCTGCAATATCAACCTTTGAGATTGAAACGGTGGTCTTCTTGTCAACCACCTTTATAGTATCTGTTCCATCGAGAGATGCATCCTCAGGTGTACCAACAAGTGTTATCTCTCCGTATTTATCCAGCTTAAACTGAGTATCTGCTGCCACAACATATCCAAGAGGAGCAGTTTTTTCATGAAGTGTATAAATGTTTTCTTCAGTATCTGTGCTTACCTTAAGCCCATAAGCAGTATAACCGTTGTCAGCGTCTAAGGTTGCTGCAACATTTTTCTCATCATCAAGTATCTCAAATACAGCTCCTGTAAGTGGATCACCTGTAAGATCAACCTTTGAAACCTTTACTTCAGTTTTCTCATTTTTAACAGTAAATGTGTGGCTTTCAGCCTCAATTCCGCTTTCTTCAGCCTTATCCTCATCATCTAATGTAATAACAAGATTTCCATCAAGAGAGAATCCAACCTCTTCAGCATCCTTTATAAGCTTATATCCTTCCGGTGCCTTTACCTCAACGATCCTATAATCAGCATTTATATTAAGCTCGGTAATTCTCACATCATCTGTTACAGTTATAACCTTATCATCTTCGTCTAAGATAGCAAATAAAGCACCTGTGATAACTGTATCGTCATCCTTATCCTTCTTAACGATCCTTATACCGTAAGGCTCATTTTTAAACAGCAGGGTTCCATCCTCTGCCACATTAAGCGAATTTCCCTTGATGATCTCAAAGCCATCAGAAGTAATCTTGAATTTTACATCAATGCTGTCAAAGTATTCAGCCGGTTTATCAACCTCATGAAGAGTATATTCCCTGTTTAAATATAAATCCTTAAGAGTATGTAATTCTGAATCGTCTGAAACCCACTCATCTATAATGTTATTTTTATCGTCCTTAAGCTGGAATCTGATTCCGCCTACCGGTTCATCAGTATCTGCATTTACCTTGCTTATCTTTGTTTCCGGCTTAAATGGTGCGCCAAGCATATTCTGAACCTTTTTATCTCCATAGAATATCAGCGCATCATATCCCATATCAAAATAATTCGGAAGCTCTTCATCCATAAATTTAATGACCTTAGCATAATAGACATTCCATAAAGAATGAGGATCATTCATAGGATCATCCGAATAAAAATAATTATTTCTTTCTTTATTGTGATAACTGTCTCCGTGTCCAGGATAAGTAAGGTTCTTTACGAAATCATCCCACTGTGAATCATCATATACGAAAGCCCACGCAAAGCCCGAAAAATTAGATCTCATATTTATAGCACTTTTCAGCTGACTTTCAAGAACATTTGCTACATCAATACGAAACTGTTCTTCATCAGTACCGTCATAAGCCTGAAGAACCTTTCCAAGCTTTGCAAAAACACTACCCGTTTCATAATTAAGCGTCTGATAATTATTTACTATATAGTCCACCTCTTCCGAAAAATCCAGTGTCTCGATAAACTTCTCTATCTTGTCTACCGCAACAAGCAGCTGAAGAAGCCTTCTTTTTGCATTGTCGCTAAAAACATTAACTGTATATGTATAAGTAACTTTGCCAACTGTATATTCTTTCTCATACGGCACCATTTCCGAAAGCTTGCCGGCTGTAAACACGTTACTGCTGCCTGGAGTACCGCCTGGATTGTCAAGGCAGAACGAGAAGTCTGCTATTACATATCCATCATCTCTTGTAACCCTACCGCGATTAGTACTACCATAATATCCTGATATCTTATAGGTCGTTTCATCCCCATCCGCTGCTGCTTTTCTATCCGGCGCTATGAAAATCAGCGACAGAACCATCGCTAAAGCCAGAATAAAAGCAAAGCTTCTTTTCATTTTTTGCTTCATAGTCTTCTCCTTATAGTTTTTTAGTTTTTTCATAGTTTTTTGATCATTTTTTAAACTGAAACATAAAATGATATAAAAAACGGGCAGGTATAATAGTACCTACCCATTAAAATGCTTTATCTATACTATTGAGACTGCTGATTACAGGTCGAACTCGCCCTTGATATCATCAGCTGTGAAGTATACCTTACCAAACTCTGGCTGATAGTATACATTGAGATCCTTGATTGTCTTCTTGCCTGATGCTTCAACAGCCTTAGCAACGATCTCATCTGATGTGAAGTCCTTACCCTGATACTGGATGAAGAAAGCTTCCTTAACCTTTGTTGAAGCTGCCTTCTTAGCAGGTGCCTTCTTTTCAGCAACCTTCTCTTCTACCTTCTTAACAACTTCCTTAACTTCAGTCTTAACTTCCTCAGCCTTCTTTGCAACTGCCTTCTTTGCAGGTGCCTTCTTTGCAGGTGCCTTAGCTTCAGCCTTCTTAGCCTCTGTCTTAACTTCAGCCTTAACCTCAGCCTTAACCTCAGCCTTAACTTCCTCAGTCTTCTTTGCAGGTGCCTTCTTTGCAGGTGCCTTCTTCTCAGCAACCTTTGTCTCAGCCTTCTTTGCAACTGTCTTTACTGCCTTAACAACCTCGTCCTTCTTCTCCTCAGCTGCTACCTTAGCTGCTGCAGCCTTTGTTGCAAGATCCTTAACGCTTGTCTTCTTAACTGCCATTCTATTTACCTCCATTAATGTATAACGATATTTATGTCATACCATGTTGCTACCCTTTAAATTACGCTACAGATTTTAAACTTTATTTAACAATTATGCAATACTTTTAGAAATTTTCTCTTTTTTTACCACTTTTACACAGAATTATCTGACAATTCTAAGCATTTTGCACAATCACAGTTTTTCAACTATTTCTTTAAAATGCATACCGTTGGAGGCTTTGAGCAGTACTGTATCGCCATCGATAAGATTAGCCTTAAGATATTTTACTGCTTCATCATTTGTTTCAAAATGATGTTTTTCAAGTCCTGTACTGTCATCAGCAGCTTCATTTATCTTTCTTGAAAGCTTTCCTACTGTAACAAGGACATCTACCTTATAATCATTTATTACCTTTCCGACCTCTGCATGAAGCTTTTCTGTCTCCTCACCCAGCTCGAACATATCACCAAGAACAGCGATCTTTCTTCCGGAAGCCTTGTGACCGCGAAGCACATCAAGTGCAGCCTTCATAGAATCAGGACTTGCGTTATAAGTATCGTCAATTATCTCATAGCCTGCGTCGCTATTCTTCGACTTCACTATATTCTGTCTCTGTCCGCGGAAGTTCTTCAGCGCTTCTGCCGCTGCTGCAGGATCTTTACCAAGATACTCAGCTATTGCAACCGATACTGTTGCATCGATAACATTATGCTTTCCGAATGCAGGGATCCATGCAGGGATTACTCCTCCGTCATGAATTATCTCAAATGAAGTTCCCTCACTTCCCTGAACGATATTGACAGCTCTGTAATCAGCATTTTCAGCTGTTCCGTAGAAAATAGTCTTAACCGGAAGCCTGCCCTTCATTTCAGCAAGAAGCTCATCATTTCCGTTAAGAAATACCACGCCGTTCTCATCCATTCTTGAGATGACTTTAAGCTTCTCTGTTCTGGTATTCTCTCTCGTCTTGAAAAACTCCCTGTGAGCGTCTCCGATGATAGTTACAACCGCGATATCAGGTCTTGCGATCTCTGCAAGGTCATCCATCTCGCCGAAGTTGCTGATACCAAGCTCAAGCACAGCTATATCAGACGGTCTGTCAAGCATTTTAAACAGAGTAACAGGTGCTCCGGTCTCTGAATTAAAATTCTTCTCGGTGTGATATACATCGTAAAATGCAGAAAGGCCGGTAGTTATCATCTCTCTTGTTGTAGTCTTTCCAACACTTCCTGTAACGGCTATAACCTTCTTGTCATAACCGCGTCTTACATATCCGCCAAGTCTCTGAAGTGCCTTGATCGTATTATCAACCTTGATATAAGCTCTTCCGTCTATGTATTCGGTAAGCTCTCTGTCTGTAAATGTAACCTTTGCTGCTTCAAGTGCCGAACCGATGTAATTGTGTGCGTCAACCTTTGTTCCTACGATTGGAACAAAGATATCTCCGTCCTTCGCTTCCTTCGAGTTCATGCAAATATCATCAACAACGATATTTCTTACAGCCTCGCTCTTATTGGCATCGTTACCGATAAGCTCACCATTTACTGCTTTAACTATCTCTTCAACTGTTATCTTCATCAGTCTTTCCCCTTGTTACCTCGGCAGTTGTCTGCCTTTTATTTATATTTATCTATTCTGGTCAAAATATACTATCTGTGTACCGATCTCCTGTGCCTTCTCAGCTGAGATAAGAAGCTCTATCATCTTAAGACCGAAATCTATAGATGTACCAAATCCACGGCTTGTAATGAACTGACCATCAACAACAACATTATCCTTCATCTTAACAGCTCCAACGAGTCCGTCCTCAAGACCCGGATAGCAGGTTGCCTTCTTACCCTCGAGAAGCCCCTTCTCTCCGTATACTGTAGGTGCTGCACAGACTGCGGCAAGATATTTGCCTGCTGCCTGATATTTTCTTATGAGGCTGTCCACCTCAGCACTTGCCTTAAGATTGTTGGTTCCTTTCATTCCACCCGGAAGAACAAGCATGTCAGCCATTTCCTGCTCTCCCTCATTTATAATATCGCTGAGAAGGATGTCTGCCTTGATCTCAATATTGTGAGATGTAACAACCTTAAGTGTATCTGTGATAGATACCATTTTTATATCGATTCTTGCTCTTCTAAGAAGATCAACTACTGTAATGCCTTCGATCTCCTCAAATCCGTCTGCCATAAGAATATAAACCTTACTCATATTTCCTCCTTTTGCCGCTGTCAGCTTTCTTTTTGTCCTGTCAGGTGTTATACTGAAAAAAGGTAAATGCATTTTACCACCGTATCAGCACACCCGGATAAAAATGCTAAACTATATAACCATACAGTGGATTATACCCTACATAGCATGATTATCCAAGAGAAAAAATGAAAAAGGACGTATTTTATGGAAATAGAAAGAAAATTTCTCGTAAGGGTTCTCCCGGAGAATCTTAATGAATTTAAACATAACGAAATAATCCAAGGGTACATCTCTACCTCGCCGGTCATAAGGATAAGAAGATCTGATGACCGTTACAAGCTGACTGTTAAGACAAGCGGTCTCCTCGCCCGTGAGGAATTTGAAACCGATATTACCAAAGAGCAGTTTGATTCTCTCAGCAAAAAAGTAGAAGGAAATATCATATCCAAGACCCGCTATAAGATTCCTGACGGTCCATACACCATAGAGCTCGATATCTTCCACAACCTTTTTGACGGGCTTCTCTATGCTGAGGTTGAATTTCCGGACCTTGAAGCCGCTGCAAAATATAAACCTCCCGTCTTCTTCGGACGAGAGGTTACAAATGATCAAAAATACCAGAATTCATCTCTAACCAGGATGAATGTGGATGACATCGGGGATTTTGTCAGAGATTGTCTCGCAACAAGCTAGACATTCAGCCCTTTGTCGCCTATGTAATTGGAAAAATACAGGCTTATCCTTCTGATCGTGAGGAATACTCCCACAGCACTCATAAGAAATCCCGGAAGCGGTAAGCCTATTGCTTTATTGAAATTTACAAGAAGGATGCCGAGAGTCTGTGCAACAAGGCATATTCTTGTTATCTCCTGATCAGTATGAATATTTCCTATAGCCATATTCAGTCCGCGGGCATACATTCCATATATCAGCGCAAGTATCCAGTATTTCAGCACAAACAGCAGCATTCTGAGAATAAATGCAACTATGATAGATATATATATTGCCGGCGTAAGACTTACCAGAGTATCATTATTCATTCCGTCCCTGAAGAACGAACTGATATTTCTTGTAAATGTACTGAAATATCTTCCGTTAGCTCCCTGGGTAAGGACATTTACCCTCTTCTTGCCTATCGTGATATATGTGTAGCCATCCTTCAGATCACTGGTCGACACACTATCCTCTCTGGCGTCAAAATATATTCTGAACTCACCCATCCTGATATCAAAGGTTTCTTCAGAAATTATCTCGCCGTCCCTGACAACAAACGGAGGGATCTTGTTCTTGAAGAAATTTTTCAGTCCGCCTACATTTATGATGACGACGATTATCTGAAGTCCTACCGCCATCAATGTTACAATGAACATTATGATGATTATAAATCTCTTAAACCTTTTCCTGCTGAGATCCAGGAAATCCCTGTAGCCCTTCGGATTAGAGATGGCCTGCCAGATCATCTGTATTAAATTATTACTGTTATTGACCTGCTGATCATCCGGGCCAGTAGGAAAGCTGTTAAAATCTTCTTCCAAAAATCTACTCCATTTCAGATTAATTCAAAATGCTTCATAGCTTTATAAATACCATCATCCATTACGTCATCGGTGATAAATGATGCCGCCTCAAGTGCAAGCTCACTTCCCGCCTTTGGAACTATCGAATTTGGTACAAGGCGAAGCATTTCAAGGTCATTATTTCCATCACCGAATACATAAGCATTATGAAGCGGCAGCTTAAAATAGTCAAGAATAAACTTAATGCCGGTAGCCTTAGAGTATCCCTTCGGTTCAACCTCGAAGAAGTTTCCTTCACGGTCGATATATGAAAAATCCTCCGAAATAAATTCCTTAAAGCCTTCTATGTCACTGTTTTCATAGTACCATCCGGCGAACTTGTCGAAACGGAACTCCGGATCATTTATATCATCTATAAATCTGTAGCCGTTATTCTTGAAATATCCTATGATTTTGTCAGCCTGTTCGGTAATGTTATCCTTGTCGATGCAGGTATAGTCCCTGTACTCGAAAAGTGAATACATGCCGAACTCACGACATTTTAAAGCTATCTCCCTGCATCTTTCCATAGAAATGGTTTTATGAAGGATCTCTGTCTCCCTGCCGTCTTCAAAAAGTACGATATTGCTGCCGCAGCCGCATACAAGTCCGTCAAAACCTGCAGAAAGTATCGACGGCTCAATATTACATTTTACTCTTCCGGTGTTGATGAATATAAGGTTGCCTTTCTCTCTTGCGAGACGAATGCCTTCCTTTGCACTTTCCGGAAAAATTTTTTCTTCATTTACCAAAGTGCCGTCAATATCAAAGAACAGCAGCTTTGTATTTTCATTAATATTACTCATTATGATCCTTTAGATATTCTTGATAAGATTTACCATCTCGATAGCGCCGAGTGCACAGTCATAGCCCTTGTTTCCGGCCTTTGTTCCGGCTCTTTCGATAGCCTGCTCGATATTCTCTGTTGTAAGGATTCCAAACATTACAGGGATCTCAGACTCAAGCGATACCTGAGCGATACCCTTGGAAACCTCATTACATACATAATCATAATGGCTTGTCTGTCCTCTAATTACTGTTCCGAGGCAGATTATAGCATCATACTTGCCTGACTTTACCATCTTCTTTGCGATGAGCGGAATCTCAAATGCACCCGGTACCCAGGCAACTGTTATATCCTCTTCCTTAACGCCATGTCTTACAAGACCATCCTCAGCGCCGCCGACAAGCTTTGAAACTATAAACTCATTAAATCTTGCAGCAACGATACCAACCTTTATTCCTTCTGCAACTACATTTCCTTCTAACTTCTTCATCGTAAAATTCCTCCGTTATAATAATATTTCTTTTATGATCAATAACTGTTTCTACTTTTGTTTTCAGTTTGATCTTTTTGTCTAAATGGTATTAGCACTAATTCATCTTAATCTAGATTTAAAATGTGGCCCATCTTCTCCTTCTTGGTCTTAAGATAGAACTTATCGTAGACAGAAGGCTCCATTTCAAGCGGAACTCTCTCAACGATATCAAGGTTAAAGCCCTGAAGGCCGTAAATCTTGAGTGGATTATTGGTCAGAAGCCTAAGCTTGTGAACGCCCAGATCAACAAGTATCTGAGTACCTGTTGTGTAATCTCTTGCGTCCTCAGGGAAGCCCAGCTCAAGATTGGCTTCTACTGTATCAAGTCCCTGATCCTGAAGCGCATAGGCTCTGATCTTATTGATAAGACCGATACCTCTTCCTTCCTGTCTCATATAGAGAAGCACGCCTCTTCCTTCCTTGGCTATCATTTTCATGGCTGCATCCAGCTGCTGACCGCAGTCACATCTTGCAGATCCGAAGGCATCTCCTGTAAGACACTCCGAATGAACTCTGCAGAGTACAGGCTCGCCATCTGAGATATCGCCCATAACAAGTGCCACATGATGCTCTCCTGTGATCTTACTTACATAACCATGCATCATGAATTCACCGTACTTTGTAGGAAGCTTTGCCTTTGCAACGCATTCAACAAATACCTCATGCTCCTTACGATATCTCACAAGCTTTTCAATGGTTGAAACCTTAAGGCCGTGCTCCTTCGCAAATTCGAGGAGATCCTCCTTACGTGCCATCAGACCATCATCTCTCATGATCTCACAGCAGAGTCCTACCGGCTTAAGTCCGGCAAGTCTTACAAGATCTACCGTTGCCTCGGTATGACCATTTCTCATTATTACTCCACCCTCAACAGCTGTCAGCGGAAACATATGTCCCGGACGTCTGAAATCCTCAGGCTTTGCACCATCCTCAACGAATTTTCTGGCTGTATAGCCTCTTTCCTCGGCTGAAATGCCTGTAGTCGTATCGATATGATCTACGGAAATGGTGAAAGCCGTACAGTGATTATCTGTATTTGTAAGAGTCATCTGCGGCAGATTAAACTTCTCTGCATAGGATTTATCCATCGGCATGCAGATAAGTCCTCTCGCATATTTCGCCATGAAGTTAACATTTTCTGTTGTAGCATGCTCTGCTGCAAAGATAACATCTCCTTCATTTTCTCTGTTTTCATCATCAAGGATCACAACCGGCTTACCAAGTCTTATGTCCTCGATTATCTCATCGATAGTATTAAAATCTCCCATTGTTACCTCCCGGTAGATATTTTATAAAAATCCGTTTTCAGCCAGGAAATCCATACTGACTTTTCCGGAACTCTTTCCACTGTCCATCGGTCTTACGCCCCCGGCATTGCCGCCCAGAAGCTTCTCGACATATTTTCCTACAACATCGTTTTCAAGGTTTACGGTTGAGCCTTCCTTCTTATGTGTAAGCGTTGTTTCTGAGGATGTATGAGGAATGATGGATACTCTGAATTCCTTATCATCAACATAGGCAACCGTAAGGCTTATGCCGTCTATCGCTATGCTTCCTTTCTCAACTATCAGTCTGAGTATAGGCTCACCCGCAGTGATCGATACCCAGATTGCATTATCCTCTCTCTTAAATGATCGTATCACTCCTGTTCCGTCGATATGTCCCGAAACGATATGACCTCCAAACCTTCCGTCCGCGGCCATAGCCCTTTCAAGGTTGACCGAGCTTCCGGCCTTCAGTTCTCCCAGATTTGACCTTCTGAGGGTTTCTGCCATAACGTCAGCAGTGAAGCCATCCGAATATATATTAGTAGCCGTAAGACAGACGCCATTTACCGCTATACTGTCGCCGGGCTTTACATCAGACATTATCTTTGATGCCTTGATATATAAGACCGCCGAAGCCGCGCCATGAATGACATTCTTTACCTGTCCGACCTCTTCAATGATCCCAGTAAACATTTTGGCCTGATTCATCCTTTCTATACTTTTATGAATATCTGATCATCCGGAAGAACTTACTTCTTTCTGATAAGTCTCAGATATATATCATCATCGATCTTTGACGTTTCTACCGGTTCAAACATAAATGCTTCATCCGGAAGAGCCACTCCGTCTCCGCCGACCGGTCCCGGAGCTATCGCTCCTCCAAATATCTTCGGCGCTATGAAAACGCGGAGTTCATTTACAAGATCATCTCTCAGCATACTCCAGTTAAGCTCTGCGCCGCCTTCAAGAAGGATGCTGTCTATCTTCATAAGTGCGAGCTTTTCCATAAGATAGTCCATATCGATCTGTCCGTTCTTCTCTTTTATCAGAAGCACTCCGACCTTTTTCTTCTCAAGCTCTCTTATCTTATCACTGTTGGTCTTTTCATTTTCCTCTATAGCTGCAACAAAGGTACTGATCTCCGAAGCCGTCTCAACCAGCCTGCTAGTAAGAGGAATTCTTAAATGACTGTCGCAGATAATCCTGATTGGATTTCTTCCGCCCTCCAGTCTGCAGTTTAACATTGGATCATCCCTTAATGCGGTTCCAATGCCTATCATAATGGCAGAAAATTCATTTCTGAAGCTGTGAACAAGACGTCTTGAGTTTTCGCAGGAAATCCATTTGCTTTCTCCTGCCATTGTAGCTATCTTTCCATCCATGGTCATGGCATATTTCATAACTACGTAAGGTCTGTTCTTCGTTATGTAATGAAAGAATACCGGATTAAGGCTGTCACACTCTTCCTTCATGACATGAGTAACCACCTCTATGCCATGAGTTCTAAGGAACCATATACCCTTACCTGCAACAAGAGGATTTGGATCATCCGATCCAACATACACCCTTTTAATGCCATATTCAACTATAGCCTCCACACAAGGCGGCTGTTTTCCATGATGGCAGCACGGTTCGAGAGTTACATACATTTCAGCGCCATCTGCACTTTCAGTAAGATTCTTAAATGCATCCCTCTCTGCATGCAGGTCTCCGTATTTTCTATGAAAGCCCTCTCCTATGATACGGTCATCCTTAACTATGACCGCTCCGACAAGTGGATTCGGATTAACTGCTCCGACTCCGCCTCTTGCAAGCTCTATGGCTCTCTCCATATATTTTTTATCATATGCCATGAATTTATCTCCTGAATCCATCCATAAAAAATCTTCCGATTTATTGATCAAAATACATTCCTATAAATCAATCATTTAACACACTTATGAAAAGTGTCGCAAAGAACTCTCGAAAACATTCCTAAGCACTCATATATACATTTCAAAGCACTCATTAAAATGTTCAAAAAGCTTATATAAAAAGCCCTGACTAAGTCAGGGCTTTAATGAAATACATTTCCATATCAAAAAGACATTCTATGTATCTTTATCACTTCTTCCATCCAGACTATACTGTCGGTTCCGGAATCACACCGGATCAGCCTTGCGGCTCGTGGACTTTACCACCGGTCACGAATTGCACGTTGCCCTGAAGTATATTAAATTATTCGCTCTTACCGATTGAAAGGAAGCCGCCCTCATTTGCTCTGAGGAGAACACCGATACCAATATTCTTACGAGTGCCTTCCTTATCGATGTAGATCTCACCTGTCTCAACAAGAGACTTGGCAATCTTTGTAACCTCATCCTTGAACTGAAGAAGCTGTCTTCTGTCTCTAGATGAAAGCTTGAACATATACTGGTTCTTTGAGCTGATAAGAAGGATACTGAATGAATGAACATCCTTCTTGGTCTCTCTGATTCCCGAACCGATCATACGGCTGTTTGCGATGATGATCTCTGCATCATCGATTGGAAGATACTCAGAAAGGATCAGCTTGTAGATCTTAAGGTAATCATCCTCAGATGCAACCTTTACAGGAAGCTCTGCAACTGCAAACTCGATAACCGAATCCGCGATCTTGATGTTACCGCCGTCATCATTAATTGTAGCTGTACACTGTCTTGGAACGATAAGTCTGAAGAACTTATTCTCGATAACCTTCTCGCCCTCGATAGGCTCCTTGATAACTAATTCAGGGAATGCCTTCTCCAGCTTGTTCATAGAAATGATAGCTGAATCATCACCTGTCTCAGCTGTATCCATGAGTACATCATAGAGCTGCTGGATCTGAGGTGTAACGTACTTAACCATTTCAACGAGCTTATCAACAGCAGGTACGTAAGCCATAGCTGCATTTTCGAGGAACAGATTGATTGCCTGCTCATCTGTGATGCCCTTGCTTCTCTTATACTCGATAACCTTGAAGAGGTTCTCTTTGTCGAAGCCTTCGTAATGCTGATCGTAAGCCTTTTCAAAATACTTAAGAGACTGGATCTCACCCTTGAAGTTAGGATCTGCTTCATTTCTCTGATAGATCTTACCAAGCTCGTAAGCAGCCTGTGTGCTTCCAAGTCCGAGTGCTTCAAGGAATGCCTTTTCAACCTCGTAGCTGTTTGCTATATAGAAAATCTGACTCTGCTTCATAAGAGCAACCTTAAGTGCGGTAGCTCCGCTTCCTGCAGCGACAGCTCTCTCCCATTTCTCGATAGATGCCTGAAGGTCTTCACCCTTAAGGTCCTCAAGGTCCTTAATGTATGCCTCAGCCTCTCTGATACCGTTGTCCTTGGCCTTCTTGAAATACTGAAGTGCCTTGGCACCGTCTCTCTGTGATCTGAGAAGTCCGTAATAGTAGAAACGTCCGAGATAGAAAGGAACACGTCTGTGTCCAAGTCTCTCAGCATTTTCATACCAGTTAAGTGCCTTCATGTAATCCTTAAGCTGCTGGTCGTATATGTTACCCATGAGGAACGCAAGCTCAGGATCCTTTGTAGCATCGAAGAGCTGTTTAGCGTAGCTGATAGTCTTCTCGATATCACGATATGGAGAATCCTCATCATAGTAAAGATCTATGAGCAGGTAACTTGCCTTGATGGAACCAAGCTTAAGTGCCTGCTTTGCAGCTGCCATGGCTCCTTCGTAATCTTCAAGGTAGTAGCAGTAGATTGCTTCACTGTAATACTGATTGTCCTTACGGTTAAGGCTCTGATCAGAAACTCTTGTAGGGTTAACAAATGCAAATGAGTTTGCTGTCTCGAAGATGATCTCTTCGTACTGCTCGATGATCTCCATCGTAGCACACACAAATCTCATGCAGGCAAGTCTTCTTCCCTGATAGAATGCAAATGTAACGATACCCTTGTTCATACCCTTGTGATAGAAGGTTGTACATATACCGTCTGCATACTCTGTGATATATGACTTAAGCTGAAGCTCTTCATCAAAGGCATCATTGCAGTATCTGAGGTAATTTTCAAGAGTCTTCTTGGAATCACGAGGGATACTGTCATAGGAAACATACATTTCGAAATCCTTATAAGTAAGGTTCGGTGCGTAATATTCCTCATCTGTTTCTTCATTTATTGTCTTTACCCAGTCCTTAGGAAGCTTGTGGATATATCCGTCGATCTGGTTATGTACGTATGTGTACTGATACTGAAGCTTAGCAGGGTCGATAGCCTTGTAACGAGGCTCCTTACCCTTCTCCTTACGCTTTTCAGAGATCTCTGAATATATCTTGTCCTTCTCTTCGAACTCGATACTGTCTGTATGCTTACTTGCGTATTCAACTCTTTCATATGCGGACTGAGCCTTGTCATCGCCCATATCTGCAAGACGTCTGTACCACATCATAGCCTTCTCGAGATCGACCGGAATAACGTTCTCACTCTTATTACCGTACTGGTCAACTCTTGAAAGACCGTTCTCATATATAGAACCAAGGTTCATATATGCAGGCTTGATACCCTTCTCAGCCGCCTTCTGGAAGAATGTAATGGCCTTGGCAAAATTCTGAGTCTCAAGATGCATCTTGGCAACCTTGTAGATCATATCGCCATCATTGGTCATATTCGTATACTTCTCATAATAACCGGCAGCCTTGCTGAGATCTTTATCAATAGTCGAATTGCTGTATTTACCGGTTTCATAAAATTCACCAAGGATCTTAAGACAGTCTGTACCCAGCTGCTTATAGCTTTCGTCCATAAATCCAATATCAGCAATCTTTTCAAGGATCTCCACTGCCTCGAGTCCGTTAGCATTCTCCATAAGGTTCATAGCCTTATCATACTGAAGCTCAGTACTGCTCTTATTGGACTGCTTCTTGCCGATATTTGAAATAAAAGGAATTTTCTCTTTGAGATTACTGAAAAAACCCATTACTTACGCCCTCCGTCACTCTGAGATTTATATTATCCTGACCGCCCCACATGACTAGTCATACAAAAAGTATTTTAACACAAAACAAAGTCACATGCAATAAAGCAAGTGACTTTGTTTTACATTTTTTATTCAACTTCGGATCATTCTTGATGGTCCGGTCAATATGCTATGTTATGCGACGGTACTCATATATCTAACAACCGCATCAACTGCCTGCTCCTCGTCAGTTCCATCTGCTTCTATACAGATCTCTTCATCATTATGAAGACCCAGGCTCATCATACCCATAATGCTCTTGGCATTGATCTTCTTGTTTCCTGAAATAAGAAATATAGTACTCTCGTACTGGCTGGCTGTCTGAACTATCTCTGCAACAGGCCTAGCTTCAACGTAATTTGGTAATTTAACAGTGAATTTTGCGCTTGTCATACTCGTATATTTCCCTTCGTAAATAATAATGAAAATAGCTACCCTTCGCTTCGCAGTCTGTCAGCTATCATGCTGATCCTTCTTAGCCTGTGGTTAACTCCCGACTTCCCTATCGGAGGATCAACCAGCTCTCCAAGCTCTTTTAGCGAAAGCAGCGGATTCTCTGCTCTGAGTTCCGCTATGACTCTGAGTGAATCCGGAAGATATTCACGTCCCCTTGTTTTTGTAATGTAATCAATATCTTCCATCTGCTTGACTGCCGCTCCGGCTATCCTGCCGATATTAGCTGTCTCACAGTTAACCTCGCGGTTAATGGAGTTCCTGATATCCTTTACTATCCTCATATTTTCAAATGCCATGAGTGATCCTGATGCTTCGATAACGCTGAGAATGTTCGATATCTCATCACCATCCTTAAGATATACAACGAAGCTTCCTCTTCGTTCTACTCTCTTAGGTGAAATATCAAAACTTTTCATAACTTCCATGATCTGAACCGTTTTTTCCTCATCCGGAAGATCCAGTTCAAAATGATGTTTTTTTTCAGGAGATGAAATCGATCCTACCGCAAGAAAAACTCCCCTTAAAAATGCTCTCTTGCAGCAGCTTCTCTGAAAAACAACATTATCAACAGATAAAATGCCGTCTTCCTCACGAAGCTTCAACGTTTTTATGATCTCGTCAGCAAGGATGTCGCTGAGCTCCAGAATATTGATCCCACTACTCATAGATGTATACATCATTTCCGGAGCAATGTCAAAAGTTTTTCTAAGCAGTCTGCAAATTTTGTTAAAAACTACCTCATTTTCTATCCTTATCAGGATTTTTTTGTCAAAATATTTACCTAAAAGGGAGACAAGTCCCGCGAGTTCAGCTATCCTGCAATGCTGTGCATGAGGCTGGATCTCGGAAAGCTCCAGTTTTAAATCTGCGGAAAATGACATTACGCTTCTCCCTTAACATACTTATCATTAACTATATCTCTGTGGAAGAGATGAACAGAATACGGAAGACTCTTTATCCTCTCACCGAGAAGATTTGCTATAGTAACAGATCTGTGTCTTCCGCCCGTACAGCCTATGGCTATAACGAACTGATGGCGTCCCTCCTTCTTAAGAAACTGCGGAATTACAAACGAGAAGAGCTGCATAAGTCCATCCAAAAATCTTTCTCCGTCTCCACCGGCCATAACGTATTCCTGAACCGCTTTATCGTCTCCGGTCATTTTTCTGAGAGTCGTATCATAATACGGATTAGGAAGGAATCTTGCATCTATAACGTAATCCGCCTCTGCCGGGATACCGAATTTGTATCCGAAGGACATTACTGTTACCACCATGCTGTTATAGGCCTTCTCCTCCTCATAGATAGCTTCTATCTCATGCTTCAGATCTCTGGCAAGCAGCATGCTTGTGTCTATAACATAGTCTGCAGTTTCTCGCAGAAATGCAACCTTTTTCCTCTCAAGCGCAATACCGTCCTCAACTCTTCCGAGCACCGCAAGAGGATGCTCACGTCTGGTCTCCTTGTATCTTTTTACAAGAGTCGTGTTATTTGCATCAAGGAACATTATCTCATAATGAAAGTTATTCATTTTGAGTCTGAGAAGCACCTCAGACAAAGCGTCCAAGGCTTCTCCGTTTCTTGCATCTATTCCGAGAGCTACTTTATCAGGCGTAAAGCTCTTATCCGCCATTATCTCAGTGAATCTTTCTATAAGCTGCACCGGAAGATTATCAACGCAGAAATACCCAAAATCTTCGAATGTTCTAAGTGCCGTGGACTTTCCCGCTCCACTCATTCCCGTAACAATGATAAATCTCATTTATCTGTCCTCTGTTCAAAAAGTAGTACGTCAGAACTCCCCGATAAGCCTTACCTCAGGTTCAAGCTCAACGCCGAATTTTTCCATTACGATCCTTTTTACATCTGTTATAAGCCTGTAAATATCATCTGAATTTGCATTATCATAATTTATCACAAATCCGCAGTGTTTTGTCGATACCATCGCACCGCCGACCCTGTAGCCCGCAAGTCCGCTGTCTTCTATAAGCTTTCCTGCAAAATATCCTGTCGGTCTCTTAAATGTAGAACCCGCACTCGGATACTCAAGCGGCTGTTTTTCAACACGCCTTCTGTTAAGCTCCGTCATAGCTGCTGTGATCTCTTCCGGATTCTTCTTCTCAAGCTTTACTGCCATGCCGGTGATTATCATATTTTTCTCCATGACAATGCTGTGTCTGTAATCAAAATGCATTTCCTCAGGGCTTAAGCTCTTTAATTCCCCGTCAACGATAACATCCACTCTGGTCACAACATTTTTGATTTCACCGCCATATGCTCCGGCATTCATAAATGCCGCTCCGCCCACTGAGCCGGGTATACCTGATGCAAATTCGAAACCGGACAGACCGTTATCACGGGCAGTACGTGCCACGGCGGAAAGCATGGCTCCCGCCTCAGCATATATTTCTTCTCCCGAAACGGTTATCTTACCGATCTTATCCGAAATCTGAATCACCGTACCACTGTAGCCCTTCTCCGAAACAAGAAGATTACTGCCGTTTCCTATGATCAGATATTCTTCTTTATCCTCACAGCATTTTCTTACAGCCTCCTTAAGCTCGTTAATAGATTCAGGTATAAGAAAACGTCTGGCATTTCCTCCTGTTCTGAAGGTTGTATGCTTACTCATGGGTTCATCAAACAACTCTATCATCTAAAAAGTTTTTCCTCTCGATCATTAGATATTATTTTGTAGTGGCAAGATAAGCTCCGCCGTACATACCTGCATCATTTCCGAGGGTTGCAAGCTCAAAGCCGGCATTCTTTGATGCATGGAATGCATACTTCTGATAAGCCTTCTTAACAGCATCGATAAGGATGCTTCCTGCTCTTGAAACGCCTCCGCCGATAACGAATACCTCAGGGTCAACAACGCAGGATACCTGTGCAAGCGCAAGGCCAAGCTTATTTCCAAGTTCATCTACAAGCTCCATTGCAAGATCGTCACCGGTCTTTGCCTGATCAAATATCTCCTTTGCAGAAATATACTGAACCTCACGAAGCTTTGAAGGTCTGTCACTCTCATTAAGAGCGATCTTTGCCATTCTTACGATACCTGTAGCAGAAGCATACTGCTCAAGGCAGCCCTTCTTGCCGCAGTTACAGAATTCTGTCTCGTCATTTTTGATGGTCATATGTCCGATCTCGCCGCCGGCACCATTTACGCCTGAAACCATCTTACCGTTGATGATGATTCCTCCGCCGACACCAGTTCCAAGAGTTACCATTACGATATTATCATGGCCCTTGCCGCCGCCCTGCCACATCTCTCCGAGTGTAGCCATGTTAGCGTCATTTCCGGCCTTTACAGGAACACCTGTAAGCTTGCTCAGCTCTTCAGCAACGTTAAATACGCCCCATCCAAGATTAACGCACTTGATAACTGTTCCGTCATCTCTGACAGGTCCAGGAACGCCCATTCCGATTCCTGCAACATCATTTTTATCTATAGCCTTTTCAGCGATCTTAGCAGATACTGACTCAGCGATATCTCCAAGGATATACTTTCCACCCTCGTCAGTTCTTGTTGTTATCTCCCATTTATCAAGAAGCTTTCCTTCTACATCAAAAAGTCCGATCTTTACAGTTGTTCCACCAATATCTACTCCAAATACATATTTTCCCATTTTTTCTCTCCTCTTTTTATTTATTATTATTCTTCGCAAGGTTCTCAGTAACTCTTCTGTAGAACTCCTGCGCAGCATTGTAGCCCATCTTCTTCTGTCTGTGGTTAACCGCTGCCGATTCAACGATGATGGCAAGGTTTCGGCCCGGTCTTATCGGGATTGAATGCTTTGTGATCTTGTTGCCTAAGAACTCTACGTATGTATCCTCAAGTCCCAGTCTGTCATAATTAGCATCCTTGTTCCACTCTTCAAGCTTGATTACCAGATTGATCTCCTGTGAAAGCTTAACGCATTCAACACCGAACATGGTCTTTACATCTATGATTCCGATACCTCTCAGCTCGATGAAATGTCTTGTGATCTCAGGCGACTGACCGATTAGCTGGTCATCACTTATCTTCTTGATCTCAACAACATCATCCGCAACAAGTCGGTGACCTCTCTTGATAAGCTCAAGCGCAGCCTCTGATTTACCGATACCGCTGTCACCCATGATAAGCACGCCTTCACCGAAAACGTCTACAAGAACCGCATGTATCGAAATTCTTGGTGCAAGCTCCTCATGAAGCCATCTAACAGATTCATGAACAAATGCAGATGTTGCCGAGCTGCTTGAAAGCACCGGTATACCATGTCTCTTACCTGCTTCGACGATGAAATCGTAAGGCTCTATATTTCTGCAGAAAACAAGACAAGGAATAGGAAAACTGAAGAGCTTGTCAAATATCTCTATATTCTCCTCCCTGGTATGCATATCCGCAAGATAAGCATGCTCAACATTTCCGCAGATCTGAACTCTGGCTGTATCGAAATGCTCGAAAAAGCCTGCTAACTGAAGTGCCGGACGGTTGATATCCGGATCGGTTATCATTATCTTATCTGTATCTATCTCAGGCGTATAATTCCTAAGATTAAGTTTTTTTATAAAATTCGTAAGCGAAACGCTGTATTCCTCTGACACCCTGACACCTCCTCATATTTACCGTTTTAACAGTCTGCCATTAAATAACCGCCTTTGGAAACGTTTCCACCGGCATATTAACGTAAACATAATAACGCAAGCATATAATAGCACATTGCGGCGGCGTTTTCAAATACCGATAATAAAACGGAGGCTGTTTTTATATTACTTAAAAACGGCCTCCGTTAAAATATCTATCTGACTGTCTTACTTATACAGTTTAGAATTAGTTCTTCTTAACAAGAAGTGACTTTCCTGTCATTTCCTCCGGCTGAGGAAGTCCCATTACCTCAAGAAGTGTAGGAGCGATATCGCAAAGTCTTCCGCCCTCTCTTAAAGTATAATTCTCATCATAGTTGTAGAGAATAAATGGAACAGGGTTTGTTGTATGAGCTGTATGAGGGTTGCCTGTTTTGTAATCAACCATCTGCTCTGCATTTCCGTGATCTGCGCAAATGAAGAGAACTCCGTTCTTCTCCTTAACAGCCTCGCATACTGCTCCAACGCACTGATCGATTCTTTCAACTGCTGCGATAGCTGCGCTGAGAACTCCTGTATGACCAACCATGTCAGGGTTAGCGAAGTTGATAACGATAACGTCAAACTCATCACGGTTGATAGCTGCAACAAGCTTCTCGCAAACCTCAGGAGCGCTCATTTCAGGCTGAAGGTCATATGTTGCAACTGCAGGTGAATTAACGAGTGTTCTTTTCTCGTTCTTGTTAGGCTCCTCGATACCGCCGTTGAAGAAGAAGGTTACGTGTGCATACTTCTCTGTCTCAGCGATTCTGAGCTGCTTAAGTCCGTTATTTGCAAGATATTCGCCAAATGTATTCTTGATCTCAAGCTTCTTGAAGGCTACCTTCTTGTTAGGGATAGTCTCATCATAATCCTTGAAGCATACATACTCGATAGGCATGAAACCATTTGCTCTCTTAAGGAACTTAATGCACTTTGTATCTGATGCATCACCAGGCTGTGCTGCGATATCCTCATCTGAGAAGCAGAATGCCTTAGTGATCTCTCTTGCTCTGTCAGGTCTGAAGTTGAAGAATATTACTGAATCGCCAGGCTTAACAAGTGACAGAGGCTTTCCGTTCTCGTCTGTGATAACTGTAGGGATAACGAACTCGTCTGTTACGCCGTTATCATAAGAATCCTGCATTGCCTGAATAGGATCTGTAGCCTTAACGCCCTCTCCTGTTACAAGGCTGTCATAAGCCTTCTGGATACGATCCCAGTTATTATCTCTGTCCATTGCATAATAACGTCCTGAGAGAGAAGCAACCTTGCCTACACCGATCTCTGAGATCTTGTCAACAAGCTGCTGAAGGTAATCCTTACCTGATGCAGGAGGTGTATCTCTTCCGTCGAAGAAAGGATGAACATAGACCTTATCAAAGTTTCTCTTCTTGCAAAGCTCAAGGATTGCATAAAGATGTGTATTGTGGCTGTGAACGCCGCCGTCTGAAAGAAGTCCCCAGATATGAAGATCACTGTTCTTTGCGATACAGTTATCGATTGCTTCATTTAACTCCTTATTGTCAAAGAATACGCCATCCTCGATGTACTTTGTGATAAGTGTAAGATCCTGGTAAATGATTCTTCCTGATCCGATATTCATATGTCCTACTTCGGAATTACCCATCTGGCCATCCGGAAGTCCTACCGCAAGCCCTGATGCATATCCCTTCTGAAATGGACACTCAGCCATAAGGCGGTCCATTACAGGTGTCTTTGCCATATAAACTGCATTTGCTTCATGGTTGTCTGACAGACCATATCCGTCAAGTACCATAAGAACGACTGGTTTTCTCATAATGCTATCTCCTTTATAATGAATTAATAGTTAACCTTGTATAAATTTATTCAGTTCAGCGTTATAGCTGTATCCTGCTTTCTCAAGCTTTTCTACGATACTGCTCTTATCCGCTCCGCAGGATGCGGACAGATCGTCAAGAGATGAATAATTATCTCTTAACTGCGTATTAACATAGCTGAGCAGCATGAACGGATCTGATGGTAAACTCATATCTCATCTCTCCTTATCTTGCTTTATCGTAAGGAATATCTGTTAGTTTTCCTTCCGACAGACTATCATAACAGTAAACTGTATTTTAGTCTATATAAAATTCGCTTTATATTATAAATTTATGATCTTTTTAAATATTTTACTGCATAACTTTTTAGTTTTATCATTTTCCTTGAATTATATAAACCCGCTGCATTATATCATGCAGAATATTATGATAAATGTACAGTATATTTAATTAGTGCTCCATCCTTGCAAAGAAGGAAAAATCCGCTATAATCATATATATCAGCGGTTTTCGCCCTGACATCTAAACATTTTAGCAAATAATCAAACGGAGTGCAACGAAAAGTTTTACATGACTAACCTGGTCATCTCCGTTACTGAATCCATATAGAATAAAGGCAGTAAATATGAGCGATATAAAAAATCCGGACTTTAAAACAGCTGAAGATAAAAGTCTTTTTGATATTGAATACGAGCTTGGCAAGCTTCCTAACTCTCCCGGCGTATATATCATGCACGGTTCGACCGGGGCGATCCTTTATGTCGGAAAAGCCGTTAATCTTCACAACCGCGTGAGGCAGTATTTCCGAAGCGGTCACGGACATAACAATTCTCCGAAGATAATCAAAATGGTTTCCCAGGTTGCATATTTCGAGTATATCATCACCTCATCTGAGCTTGAGGCGCTGGTTCTTGAATGCAATCTTATAAAGGAGCACAGACCTAAATACAACACTCTTATGACTGATGACAAGGGCTATCCTTACATCCGTGTGACAGTTGAAGAGCCTTATCCGCGCGTATTCATGGTACACCAGATGCACCGCGACAAATCCAAATACTTTGGTCCTTATACCGATAAATCCGCTGTTAAGGATATAGTCGGACTTCTCAGAAAGCTCTACAAGCTGCGCCGCTGCAACAAAAAGCTTCCGGAGCAGGCCATGAAGGACCGTCCGTGCCTCTACTACCAGATCGGTGAATGCAGCGGTCCGTGCAATCTTCTCATTTCAGAAGAAGAATACAAGGAAAATGTGCGAAAAGCCATGGATTTTCTTGGTGGTGATTATAAAGAGACCATTAATTCGCTTACAGAAGAAATGAAGCAGTACGCCTCTTCTCTCGACTTTGAGAAGGCTGCAAAGACACGCGACCTTATCGAAAGCATACGTCATATCATGGATAAGCAGCGTATTTCCGACGTGGATGGCGACGACAAGGATATCATTGCCCTCTCCAAAAATACTACCGATTCCGTGATCTCGGTCTTCTTCGTAAGAAGCGGTCAGCTTATCGGCAGAGAGAATCATCATATGTCGGGCGATATGACCGAAGCAGACGATCAGATAATAGCTGAATTTATAAAGCAGTTTTATTCAGGAACGCCTTACGTTCCGAAGGAAATACTTACGGAATACGTAATCCCAGAGGATACTCTTATCGAGGACTATCTGACAGAGATCAGCGGTCACAAGGTTAAGCTCACAAGGCCTCAGAAGGGTGAGAAGGTAAAGCTTCTTCAGCTTGCCAAGGAGAATGCTTCTCTCGTACTCTCTCAGGATATCGAACGTATCAAGCGGAAGGAAAAACGTACCATCGGAGCAACCATGGAGATAGCCGAGATACTTGGAATCGAAAAGGCTTCACGAATGGAAGCCTTCGATATATCAAACATTTCCGGATATCTTTCTGTAGCATCCATGGTCGTATTTGAAAATGGAGAGCCGCGTAAAAATGCTTACAGAAAGTTCCGTCTCAGAACTGTAACCGGTCCTGATGACTACGCATCAATGAAAGAAGTCTTGTCAAGAAGATTTACTGATGATAAACTTGGTACGTTGCCCGACGTTCTTATGATGGACGGCGGCAAAGGACAGGTAAATGTTGCTGAAGCCGTACTGAACAGCCTCGGTCTGGAAATACCAGTATGCGGCATGGTAAAGGATGACAACCACCGCACCAGAGGACTGTATTATAAGGATCAGGAGGTCCTTTTCAAGCGCGGCAGTGAAGCGATGCACATGATAACTGCACTGCAGGACGAAACTCACCGCTTTGCCATCGAATATCATAAAACCCTCAGAAGCAAGGAGCAGGTTCATTCCCTGCTGGATGACATCCCGGGCATCGGTCCAAAAAGACGCAAGGTTCTTATGCAGCATTTCAAGGATCTTGATGCCATAAGAAATGCTTCTACCGAAGAGCTCGCCCAGGTTCCGGATCTTCCGGAAAATGCTGCTGCAGCAGTTTATGATTTCTTTCATAAAGATGATAATATTTAGATTGAGGTTACAACATGTCGAAATTTCTCTTTCCAACCGAATACTACGACTCAACATATTCAATAGATTTTGAGCACTACTACAGGCTCGGATACAGGGCTGTCCTTTTTGATATAGACAACACCCTTGTCCCACACGACTTTCCATCCGATGAAAGGTCTGAGGAGCTGCTGCACCGCCTTATGACGATTGGCTTCAGGGTCTGCTTTGTATCAAATAACAAAGAACCTCGAGTTGCCTCCTTCAACGAAAAGATCGGTGCTGAATATGTTTTTAAAGCCGGCAAGCCTAAGAAAACCGGATATGAAAAAGCTATGGAAATGCTTGGTACCACACGCGGAACTACTCTCTTCGTCGGCGATCAGCTTTACACAGACATCTGGGGAGCCAACCGCGCAGGCATACATTCAATCCTTGTAAAGCCTATCGATAAGCATGAAGAGATCCAGATAGTACTTAAGCGTTTTATAGAAAAGCCTTTCCTGTGGTTGTGGCTCATGAAGCATAAAATAAAAACAAAATAGTTTAGATTATCGGATTAAAGCTTAATCAATTTACAGATTGAAAGAAAAAATAGAAAAATGTCCCCGGCAGGTTTTACCACCCGTCAGGGACATTTTATTATTACCGTTTTACAACGTTTTTGAATTCTCTTGATATTTTTTTATTAAACAAGATCAGCTCTAAGCTTCTTAAGTACCTGGAAGGTCTTGCTTCTAAGCTCTTCTGCCTCGAAGAGAGGAAGCATTGTTTCCTTATCAAACTTGCACTTCATAACATTGCTGAGCCAGTCATTTACATATGACTTTACATACTCAACATTCTCATCAGACTTATCCTTAAGTCCGTTCTGAAGATTATTGATGTTCTCAACAACTGAAGGTGTAGCGATCTTATTTGCAGATACAGGTGATGAGCTGCCTTCATTTGAAAGCTCGATAACCTTACCTGTTCTTGTGATGATAACCTTCTTGTTTGGAGCTGCCTCAGGCTTAGCTACAGGACTGCCACCCTTCTTGTCAAGAAGCTTCTCAACCGCCTTGATAAGACAGATAACGCTGTATGTTGCCTCAAGCTGTGTCTGGCTTTCAGCACCCTTATCTTCATACTGATACCAGAGCCACTCAGACTTAAGAAGCATCTCCTCGATCTTTGAATCATCAAGAAGCTTCTTCAGATCGTTGTCCATGCTTGGTGCAGAGCTTCTTCCGAAGAGCTTGCCTCCTGTTGGCTGCTCAGGCTTCTTGTACTTAGCAGGTACAGGAACATCATTATAATCCTTCTGAAGGAACTTCTCAGCCTTTCTAGGATCATAGTTGCTGTTGATGATAGCGATCTTACCGCCGTTAAGGCCGTTAACGATCATATCCTCAGCTGCCATAAATACAAGAGTCTTCTGACGATCATCGATCATTGTCTTGATCTCATAGTTTGTCTTAGACTTCTCAAGGATTGTATTCTTACGTACCTTAAATGCCTTGATCTTCTCCTTTACGCTGAAGAACAGCTTAAGAAGTGTAGGGTTGGCATTAACGTAATCATTTATCCATGTAAGCTCAACATACTGATGCTCAATCTTATTTGAAAGCTCATATACGTTGTAGCCGTCGAATACAACATTAAGTGTTGTATAAAGCTTCTCAAGGATCTCATACTTCTCTTCCCAAGAATGAGTTGAAACGTCGTTGTTTACAAGTTCCTTAATACCGCACTCATAGAATACAAGGTTGTACTCATAGAGTCCTTCGAAGATATTGGTCTTACCGGTAAGCTGTGCACCGGCACCAAGTATCTGAAGGTTCTTCTTCATATCAGGTTCATTCTCGATATAGAGATAAACCTTCTTAACAAATGCAGAAACCTCATTGATAAGTGTATCGATACGCTTATTGTAGATCTCCTGCTTTGTAATGGTTGTCATTACATTTCTGCTGAGAACGCTTGTGTCCTGAGTATTGTTGACATTTCTGATAAGCTCCTTAAAGCTTTCATAAACTGCCATATTGTCGATAGGAATAAACTCTGAGTTGAGTCCATAGAACTCAAATGCCTTCGGATAATCCTTATTCGCAATAAATGTATTGAACATACCGATAGAAAACTGAGTCTTATAATCGTTTCCTACATGAGGATCTTCAACAACATAATCGAAGAGAACCTCAAGGTTGCTGAGATAAGCCTCTGAATTTGCCATGGACGTTGGAAGTCCCATCTCCATAACAACATTTATAAGGTCCAGATATCCCATAAGAGCCTTGTCAAAGTTCTTCGGTCTGTCGTCGTCCTCCAATATCTGATAGCTGACATTTATAAGGAGCGGAGCAATTCTCTCACCGATGAGTCTCATTGCCTCGCCGAATTTTTCTCTCTGATACAGATAAATGAGCCAGATACTGAATCTGTAAATACCCGTTGTATTGATAGGAGCATCAATATCTGACGGATCGATGTCACCATAAACGAAATTAAACAGCGGTTCAATCCACTCGTCTATTTCATATCTTTCCTTTGCCTTGATATTTTCGTCTACGAATTCTCCCAGTTCATACAGCTTCTCGCACTGAGCCTTGACATCATCGTCAACCTTCATAGTCTTAAGGTCAAAGTTGTTGTCCTTCAGATAATCAATAACAAGTGTATAAAAGCCGTCTTCAACCTGTTCATTAAGGAATCTGATAAGTAATCCCTTGTTGTTAGATGCAGCTATTGAAAGAACATTGTTATCACTACCTGTGGTAATATTTGCAGGTAAAGCCATATCCATCTCCTCCTTAATAATTATGGTCTGATTTAACCCCTACGCTTAATTTTAATCTTTTGCCAAAAAATAGTCAACGTCAAATTAGCGAATATCAATAATTTGTTTTGTACATTTTCAACAAAAGATGAATTGTTGCGTTTTCTTTCGCCTTCAATTTGTATATATTGTACTACACTTTTGAATATTTTCATAGATTTTTATTTATTATCACGTCAGAAAAATGTCTCACTATATAAGTCCAGCCTTTAACAAGCAATGTCTGCCTCTGTCAGGCCAGCAGCCTGACCAGAAATGCATCATCCGTCAAGCCAGCATAGATTACACACTATGTATCATTCCATAAGCCCCGCCATTTTAAGAAGCGTTGTGGCATTTCTGGTGGTACATCTTCCATCCTTGATCTTGTAATCAAATTTCAGCTCATCATCTTCATAGTATTCTTCGAAATGATAATTCTCCACATCTCTTCCATCTGACATTTTTAATTCGCAGAGCTCGAAGTCATGTGTCGAAACGATGACGAAGCCGCTGCCCTCAGAAAGCTTTCTGATGGCATTCTCAGCACCTACTATCCTGTCGGCCGAATTTGTTCCCTTAAAGATCTCATCTATGAAGCAGGCAGCCGGAACAGAAGGTCTGTGTGATATATACTCAGCCATTTCCTTGATCCTCAGTATCTCGGCGTAGAATGTAGAGATACCGCCCGCAACGTCATCCATGACTCTCATGGATGTGAAAAGTCTCATATATCTTAAGCTGAAGCTATCGGCGCAAACATTTGCGCCCATATATGAAAGTGCCATATTTATGGCAAGCGTTCTTAAAAATGTAGTCTTACCCGACATATTTGAGCCCGTGATGACTGTAGCCCCGCCGCAGATCTTTGCTGAATTTGCAACAGCCTTTTCTTCACCGATAAGCGGATGATAAACCTTTACAGCATTTATCATAAGCTTTGGATCATCCTTTTCGTCAAGGAACTTCGGAACAGTCGTGCCGCCCAGTACCGAAAGTACCGCAAGGCTTGAAAGCTCCTCAACATCTCCAACCCCGGAGATACATTTTGAAATGCTGCCGCCGAATCTCTTGTTCCAGCCGTCTGCCGCCTTTGTAAGCCAGAAATCCCAGCCAAGAACACCATTTAATACCATATGTATTATCGGATTAAATGAGATATTATCCGCCTCACTGATCATCTGAAGGCGCTTTATTGCATTCATTATACCGTCTTTTTCAACTACGCTTTCTCTTATGCCTTTAAGAATACTGCTCTTAAATTCTTCATTTTTAAGAAGCTGAAGAAGCGCATAATAATCTCTTGAGGAATTACCAAGAATATGTATAGGATACAGAAAACGGTTTCTGATACCGCTGAAAAGCTCTGTGATTATAAGACATGCAAAGATAGAAAGAAGTATGAATCTTACATCGATGGTGCCTGTCAGCGCAAGTACTGTTACCGCGATATTGATAAGCGGTATAAGCAGCATCATTACAGGCACGATAAAAGGAAGGCTTTCCTTCTTCTCATCGATTTCTTTAATATCCTTTCTCTTCTTTCTTCCGGCTATTCTTGCCGTTACCGATTCAAATGATATAAGAAAATCCTTTTTACCTGCAAGCTCGTTTACAGCTTCATTTCTGGACTTTATCTTCTCCGGATCGATATTCTTAAGACTTACTGCCAGAGCCGTCTTACGTCTTCCATCCTCCGTATGAGCAACAGAGATATACTGGTAGAGCGAATTTCTTCCTAGAAGATCTATATCTCTTGAAAGCATATCGTCATCTGCAAGGAACTCGCTTCCGTCATCCTCAAAGCTTCTCCACTCACCGTTCAGCCTTGCTATATAGCCCTCAGTAACCTTCTTCTCTGCATTTAGACAAGTTCGTCTCTCGTCAAGCCTTGCATGAAGCCTTAACAATAAGATAAAGACCGCTGCCATTATCACTCCGGTGATTCCAAGAAGAGAGCCTCCTCCCGTTGCTCCCATATATATTAGGATAACTGCACCAAAAAAGGATACCAGCCTGAAAAATGACACGATCCCGTATTTTTTACTTGCGGAAATAAGCTCCGCATCAATTAAATTTTTCTTTTTTTCAAACTCTTCAACCATGCTAAAAGATTATCACATCCACCCTGCCATATCAAGAAAAGTTACTTGAATTTTGTATGAATTCGTATTAAAATCTTATACATAGTGCAGGGGTTTTAAAAGCAAAAAACACGACTCCTGCAAAAGACTCGGACAATTCCGAAATACTATTAAAGGAGAGATGTATTATGGCAAAATTACTTAATGGGGTTATTAAATTTACTGTAGCTGCAGCTGCTGTTTCAGGCATCTGCTACCTTTTCAGGGATGATCTGAAGAGCTCGAAGACATATCAGAAATATGAAGTTGATGAGAAGATAAATAAAGCAAAGACAGTTGTTAAGGATAAGACAGCAACTATCAAGGATAAGGCTGCTACTCTTAAGGAGAAGGCTCCTTGGAACAAGTCAGCAGATGTAGAGGACGAGGCAATTGAAGGCGAGGATACAGCAGACAGAGATTATGTTTCTATCGATGCTGAGGAAGCTGCCGCAGATGCTGAGGCCGCAGTAGAGACAGCTGCTGAAGCTGTTACCGAAGCTGCTTCTGATGCTGCTGAAAAGGCAGAGGACATCATCGGCAAGGTTGAGGATGCTGTAACAGAATAAGATAATTAAAAAGTCGTCCGGTCACACGTTTTTCACTCGTGTCCGAACGACTTTTTCATATAATTTAACACATTCAGTTTATACCGAATCTATAGAGTACCGAATATTACTCCTGCTCTTCCCAGTTAGTATAAACAGCCTCTACATCATCATCCTCATCAAGAAGGTCAAGGATTCTCTGAATCTTCTTAACATCATCCTCATTTGTAACTGATACATAGTTCTGAGGGATCATTGTAACCTCGGCAGAGAGCATCTCTACACCGGCACCTTCAAGTGCTTCTCTTACTGCAGAGAAATCATCAGGTGCAGTGATTACTTCATAGCTGTCCTCTTCCTCAGAAAAGTCCTCAGCGCCTGCATCAAGAGCTGCCATCATAAGCTCATCAGCTGAAAGCTTACACTCTTCCTTATCAATGATAATCTGACCCTTCTGGTCAAACATATAAGATACGCAGCCTGTAGTTCCTACATTTCCGCCGCCCTTTGTAAATGCACTTCTTACATTTGAAGCTGTTCTGTTCTTGTTATCTGTAAGTGCATTAACGATAATAGCTGTTCCTGCAGGGCCATAGCCTTCATATGTCATATAAGTATAGTTAACTGAGTTTGCATCGCCTGCTGCTCTCTTGATACCTCTGTCGATAGTATCATTTGGCATGTTGTTTGCCTTAGCCTTTGCGATAACATCACGAAGCTTATTGTTATTGGCAGGATCAGGTCCGCCTTCCTTAACTGCTACTGCGATCTCACGTCCGATGACTGTAAAGATCTTACCCTTAGCAGCATCATTTTTCTCCTTCTTATGCTTGATATTAGCAAATTTTGAATGTCCTGACATTTTTACACTCCTTATATATAAATATTATTTTTTCTCTTCCGGTAACTTTTCTATCTTAACAAGGCGAACCATGTTATTCTTAATCTCAATAGGCTTAAAGGTGTAGCCTCCGTAATCGACCTTGATATTTTCATTTTCTTCAGGAAGATGTCCAAGCTGGTACAGTATAAATCCGTTCAGAGTCTCAACCTCTCCCTCCGGAAACTGTACATCCGGCAGATATTCCTCAAGATCATTCAGGCTCAGCATGCCGTCAACAACGTAGCCGTTATCGGCAGTCTTTCTGAACTGTTTTTCCTCAACATCATGCTCGTCCAGAATATTTCCCACAAGCTCTTCGAGAACATCCTCGAGGGTTACGATACCATCCGTCTGACCGTATTCATCAACCACGACCGCCATATGAAGCTTTTCCTTCTGCATCTTCTTCAGAAGCTTGGATATCTCATAGGTCGGATGTATAAAGATTGTTTCCTTCGTGACAGTCTCAACCGTCTTATCCGGGTTCTTAAGATATTCCGAAATGATATCTCTCAGGTGAAGCATTCCGACTATGTTGTCGATATCGCCGTCATAGACCGGACATCTGGAAAACTGCGATTCCAGCACCTTCGGGAGCGCATTTTTAATAAGCTCCTTCTTATCCATGGCGAATATCCTGCTTCGGCTGATCATGATATCACGCGCACATTTATCATCAAAGTCAAGGACATTGGATATAAGAACCGCTTCATCCTCATGGATAACGCCCTGTTCGTGTCCTTCTTCCACTATGGAAAGAATCTCCTCCTCGACCTTTTCCTCATCTTTCTTTTTAAACATCTACGGGTAATCCACCTCTCAATAAGACCGCATCTGCCGGTCACCGTTACTGCTGCAGAAGGTAATTCACTTCCTTCACCTTCACACCATTTTTATAATATACTCGCGGAACACGTCTTGCTACATTGCAGACAAGCTCATAGTTGAAGCTGTTAGCAGGTTCTGCGACCTCTTCAACCGGAATCGTCAGATTGCCGTCCGTTCCAAAGAGAACAACCTCATCACGTAAAGCTGCCTCAGGAATATCCGATATATCGACCATGAACTGATCCATGCAGACACGTCCTATGATAGGAGCATACTTTCCTCTTATTATAACTCTTCCGATATTGGACTGAGCTCTCGGATATCCGTCCGCATATCCTGCGCAGACTGTTGCGACTCTTACCTTTTTGTCGGTCACATAGGTCCAGCCGTAGCTTATTCCTCTTCCCGGCTCAAGCTCCTTGATATGCGTGATATGAGCCTTTAAGGTCATGGCAGGCTTTATAACAACGCTCTTATCCATTTCCTCCGAAGGTTCCAGCCCATATATTACTATTCCAAGGCGCATCATGTCAAACCCTTTTGAATGAAGCTCCATTGCGCCCGCACTGTTATCTATATGTTTTATCTGGAAATTAAAGCCTTTTTCTGTAAGTGCATCAATAAATCCGGTAAATGCATCTCTCTGCTTTATCGCATCAGCCTTATCAACTGTATCAGCCTTTGCAAAATGAGTAAAGATTCCTTCAACGAAAAGTCCATCCATATCGAGAAGCTTTACAGCTTCCTTAACGCCCTCTTCATTACACTGAAAACCTATACGGCTCATACCTGAATCAGCCTTGATATGTACTCTTGCCTTCTTGCCCATCTTAAGCGCTGTTTCCGAAAGCAAACTGCACTTATCCGCATCATATACAGCCATTGTGATATCATTTTCTATAGCTGTCTCAAAATCATCCTCATCTGTATTTCCGAGTATGAGTATAGGCTTTTTGATACCTGCTCTTCTTAATTCAACGCCTTCGTCGATGCAGGCAACCCCGAAATAATCAGCTATATCATCAAATTCCTCGGCAAATGTCACAGCACCGTGGCCGTACGCATCAGCCTTAATAACAAGCAGCACCTTCCTGTCAGAAGGATTAAGTGCCTTTATGGTTTCAATATTATATCTCACACAGTCCAGATCTACATCTGCTTCAATACGATTATGCTCACGCATTTCATCTGCCTCTTTTTCTTAAATTCTACAATTCTTCAAGTACCTTTCGGATGCATCCGTTAAGGTCCATAGCTGTCATGCCGGTCATGCCCTTCTCTTCAGCGGCCTTATCTCCGGCAGCTCCATGGATAAATGTACCCGCTCTCGCCGCCACAAAAGGTTCCATCCCTCCGGCAGTAAGCGCACCGATGATGCCTGTAAGGCTGTCGCCGCTTCCGCCCTTTGCCATGCCGGAATTTCCGTTCGTGTTTATATAGAAGCTGTCAGCCCCTGCAGTCACCACTGTTCTTGCATCCTTCAGCACCAAAATCATATTATATTCATTTGAAGCCTTCTTTGCAACTTCAAAACGATCGTTTTTTATTTTTTCAACGGTTTCCCTGATATCTTCGCCATTTTCCCTGATAAGCCTTGCCATCTCAAGTATATGCGGCGTAAGTATTATGTTCCTTTCATCTCCGGAAGGCTTTCTGTCCTTAAGAATACTTCTGTCTCCGGAAAAGATATTTATTCCGTCAGCATCTATAACAACCGTTTTTCCGGTCTCCGCAGCTGCATCCAGGACTTCTTTAAGTATCAGCTTTGCAGTCTCTCCGGTACCTGTTCCCGGTCCGATTGCAGCAGCCGTACACCATTCTACAGCTTTTCTGATCTTTTCTCTTAAAGCTGTGCCGACAACATCAAACTTTTCCAAACCGTCACTGATCGTCGAACCATCTTCCTTCTTTGGTCCGTCACTTTTCTCTTCAAGCTCTTCACTGTCATAAGTCTCTATCAGAGCCTCCGGCAGCGATGAGCAGATGATATCTCTGTTTGCCTTATCGGTAAAGATCTTAACAAGTCCGGCCCCCATAGAGAACGCCGCACGTCCCGCGATTACAGCCGCTCCGCAGATATCCCTGCTTCCGGCAACTAGAAGAAGGCGTCCGAAATTTCCTTTATTTGCATCTGCACGTCTTACCGGCAGCATTTTTCTTATATCCGCCTTATCAAGTCCGTAACAGAGCGGTCCCACTTCTTTAGTGACATGTGCCGGAAAACCAATATCCCTTATCACTATCCTTCCGGAATACTCGCGCCCTTCTCCAAAAAGCATACCACGTTTGATAAAACCGAACGTAACAGTCATATCAGCCTTTATGGCTTCTCCCATGACCTTTCCGCTTTCAGAAGAAATTCCCGAAGGAATGTCTGCAGATACGATCAGTACCCTGCCGCTATTTTTACTTTTTATCTCATTTATCCTGCAAATGATATCCTTCCAGATGCCCTCAATATTTCTTGAAAGTCCTACTCCGAAAAGCGCATCTACTATAACATCATATCCTTCAAATGACACACCGGCATCCGAAGTGACCGTAATCTTCACACCGCAGGACTCTGCAATACTTATCTGCGTCCTAAAAGCATCACTGGTCTTACTCAGAGCATCCACAAAGAGAACCTCTGTGTCATAGCCCCACTCCTTCATGATCCTGGCCGCTGCCACTCCGTCTCCGCCGTTATTTCCTCCGGCAGCAACAAAAAGCAGTCTGCTTCCAGCCGCAGCAGCCTTTGCGATCTCCTCTGCAAGCGCAAGGCTCGCCCTCTCCATCAGAACAAGCTGCGGTATACCGGTTTCATTTATGGTCTTATTATCTATAGCTCTGCTTTCATCACCGGTGGTAAAATACCTCATTTCAGTACCTCATTCAGGCTTCCGGTCCTGTATCCTCCAAGGTCAACAGTTACATACACGAAACCTATCTCACGGAATCTTTCATTTATTACTCTTCGGCTGACCTCACGGATGACATGCTCGATATCCTCAGGAAGGACCTCGATCCTTGCGAGTGTTCCTCCGTGAACTCTAACTCTGTACTGCTTCAGTCCAAGAGAGCGAAGGACAGCCTCAGCCTCCTCTACCTTCTTAAGGATTTCCGGAGTTATGCTTTCTCCATAAGGTATCCTTGAAGCAAGACATGAAAATGAATTCTTATTAAATGAAGGAAGCCCAAGTCTCTCCGAATATTCTCTTACATCCGCCTTCGTAAATCCAAATTCCGCCAGAGGGCTGAGTATGCCCAGCTCCTGGATAGCCCTCATTCCAGGCCTGTAATCAAAGGTGTCATCTTTGTTCGTTCCTTCGATAACCGTATCAATACCGGCTGCCGAAGCAAGCTCCTTAATCCTGTTAAAAATGTATTTCTTGCAATAGTAGCATCTCTCGCTGACATTTGAAGAATACTCCGGTATCTTGTACTCCTCCGATTCAAAAACAATATGCTTAATTCCTGCTGTTTTGCAGAAATCCTCTGCCTCTTTGATCTCCACCCCAGGTACGCCTGGCGACTTGGCAGTTACAGCTATCGCCTTATCTCCCAGAATATCATGTGCTACTCTCAGAAGAAATGTCGAATCCACCCCTGCCGAAAACGCTACTGCAATACCATCAAATCTCTTCAGATAATTTTTAAGTGCTTCATACTTATCCATTTGATCACCCCTCAAAATATTCCGCCGGTCACTTCTCCGGCCTTCCTTCTCCACTACATGCAACTACCCTTTTTTAACCCCTGTATCTTTCGGCCTCCTCCAGAAAATGATAAACATATTCCGGATTTGACGGATAATAAATATGCGGAAAACCAAGCCACGAAACAGGTCCCGTCTTGATCTCGTTCCACCCGGTCGACGAAACCGGCTTACTGACTCTGCAGGAGATACCGTTATCCGTACTGTCATAGTAATGGAACTCGTGTCCTCTAATATTTTCGTTCTTGCCCAGGAATCTGCTTTCCTTCTCTTCGATGCTCACATATCCGAATCTTACAAGGTGTCCGGTGTTGCTGCATTTTCCGTGAACAAGGCCGCACATTTTATATTCTGCTCCGCTGTCGGAAATGATACTGTCATTCGTATACATGAATCTACCGCA
>Ga0247611_10000246_pt1 | contig 114354 bp, 91 predicted proteins | sample 177DNAGHGhighgp2_FD_192422 | JGI IMG/M metagenome (GOLD analysis project Ga0247611, IMG submission 192422) | Sheep rumen microbial communities from Palmerston North, Manawatu-Wanganui, New Zealand - 1770 DNA GHGhigh gp2 | ecosystem: Host-associated > Mammals > Digestive system > Stomach >... | reverse complement strand
TGGATATAAAGGACTGAACGGTGATATTCTGATATGGTATCCTGTTCTGAACCGAAGTATAGAACTGTCGTCGATGGGAATAAGAGTAGACAAGGAAGCTCTGCTCCGACAATTGGAAATCACCGGTAAGGAAGATCGAAAGAACCTGTTCTTCCATAAACAGTTGCTCAACGGCAAGCTTCCAGAATCAATCGGAGGTGGTATTGGCCAAAGCCGTCTATGCATGGTGCTGCTCCATAAAGCCCACATCGGTGAGATTCAGGCAAGCATCTGGCCCGAAGATATGCGAAAGAAATGTGCTGCCTTAGGCATGACATTGATATAATTATAACTGACTAATCGACGTTGCACTCAACACTTGTGCAACGTTTTTTTATCCTATTATTTGGTTTGTAATAAATATTTTTATATTTTTGTCAGGAAAACCTTTTTGAGTTAACCTTATTTATTAACAAACAACAGATTTATTATGAAAAGAACCTTTTTATTATCTCTTTTCGCACTCTTTGCTTTGGCTATGAATAGCCAGACCCTCATGAGGGTGAAGCAAGAAGGCGGCTACACCAACATCCGCAGTGGTCCTGGCACAGGATACAGCATCGTTACCAAATACAGAGATGGCAGCAACATCTATGTGGGAGCGAGCAGAGGTGGCTGGCGCCCGGTTTATCGTAATGCAAGCGGGGGGTTCATCGGTTACATCTCTTCGAGTAAGGTGGTGGGCAATCGTTCGTACAGAAATTCCGGACCTAATTACAGCGCTGCTGATACTCGCTACGTCAGAGTAAAGCCTGAAGGTGGATACACCAACTTGCGCAGCGGACCTGGAACACGCTACAGCATCGTCGACAAGGTGAGAGACGGAAGCTGGATTTTCGTAATGCCACAGCAAGGCTCTTGGTCCACCGTACACACATCCAGTGGTAAATACCGCGGATGGATCTCAAATTCCAAGATAATATGGTAAAGACCATAGCGTTTAAGATTTAAGAATCTTTAATAAAGGTGCGTCAAATCAATTTTTGGCGCACCTTTATTCTGTTACCATTTCCGAATTATCCCAAAGCGCTCTGCCTCATCCCGTCATAATAAACGAATCAGATTTAAATCTGATAAACTGACCACTGCTATCCTCTCTACAATCCTCTCTGGAAAAAATGGGAAAAATTAATAACATCAAGAACATTAATCCAACTTGAATCCAGGTAGCAAAGCCTCTTGACTCTCCATTTACTATTGATTGAACGTTTTTTTATACCCGACGGAGGTGGCGCATCCCTGCGTCACTGCCCCCGACGTTCCACCTCTACCCATCCACCGTAGGGGCGTACCTTGCGTGCGCCCGTCCAGCCGTACGTTCTTCGGTTTAACCTCCGCCTGTATGAACATGCATGCCATTTGTTTCTGCACTGTCCCCATGATGAATTTAAACGCCGTTAATGTTGTACGATAAAAACATTGTTGGAATCCTGCGGTGAAACACCCTCCTGCCTGACACGATACACATATTTGGTGAAACCACGTATTACGGCTTGACGGGCGCACGCAAGGTGCGCCCCTACAGCAACGAGGTTACGTGCAACACCATCATATTTAACATCCCAACCCAAACGTCTAATCACTCTTTCTGTGAATTTCTGTGCTTTCTGTGTGAAAATAAAAACACCATCCGCATGGTCAAACAACCGTCAGGTTGTTCCTCCTTATCTCCTAAAGTAGACAAAAAATAATGTTCCGTAGGAACAACCAAAAATTCTCTGTTTTCTCTGTTTTCTTTGAGAAAAATATGTCCGCAAGGACAAAAATAATTCTAAAAATTCTTGACAAAGAATGTTCCGTCAGGAACAAAATATCTGAGAATTTCTGTGATTTCTGTGAGAACAATAAAAACCGTATGCAAATCCAAAAACAACCGTCAGGTTGTCCTCCTTATCTCCTAACCTCCGTAGCAATAAAAAATATCCGCCAATCAATGTTCCGTCAGGAACAAAATATCTTAGAATTTCTGTGATTTCTGTGAGAACAATAAAAACCGTATGCAAATCCAAAAACAACCGTCAGGTTGTCCTCCTTATCTCCTAACCTCCGTAGCAATAAAAAATATCCGCCAATCAATGTTCCGTCAGGAACAACCAATTCTATAAATTCTAAAAATTCTTGACAAAGAATGTTCCGTCAGGAACAAAATATCTGAGAATTTCTGTGAGAACAATAAAAACCGTATGCAAAGCCAAAAACAACCGTCAGGTTGTCCTCCTTATCTCCTAACCTCCGTAGCAATAAGAAATATCCGCCAATCAATGTTCCGTCAGGAACATCATTCCTGAGAATTTCTGTGAGAACAAAAAAGCTCGTCTTCTAGCGCAAGTTGCGTTAATCACTTTACCAGAACTTTCTTGCTAGTGTTGTCCGACATGCGGACGATGTTGATGCCTGCCTCTGGCTCGTCGATTCTCATTCCCTGAATATTGTAGCGGCCAGCTTCATGAGCTTCGCTTTCTCCAGGATTATCCGCTATTTCCTTTACTGCCGTAGTGGTTTCACTTATTTCATCCGTCACAATGACAATAGCCATAGGATTGTTGGCTTTGGAGGTGATGAAAGACGTTGGGTAAACGTATTTCACGCTCGAAGGAATGCATATCCTGTAGTTGCTGTCTGCCGACGACATGGCACGCAGTGCGTTAGGTGCGATTCGTTCGGTTTGTGGCAAAGCCGAGAGATATGCCGCATCGTCGTAGTACATCACTGCCACCAGGGTCTTTCCATCGGAAGAATAGAGGCTGGTGGTTTCATAATCATAGTATTTCCCTTTCACTACGGAGGTCCTCCATTCGAATCCACCATCACTGTAGATCGGGTCGTTTTCCACGTTTTGCGTCTGTGCTGAAGCACTTAGACACATGCATACCACCATGCCAATTAAAAAGATTCCTTTTTTCATAGTTTAATTTTTTATTGTATGTGAATTTAATTTTTAATTTTACATCATACCCATCCTTGCGTCACTGCCCCCGACGTTGTAGATATACCCCGCATGTTGTAGGGGCGTACCTTGCGTGCGCCCGTCCAACCGTAAAACAATCTTAAACCCTCCTGCAAATCTTGTCAGGTACTACGTGTCTTAACCGTTGGACACCGATAACAAACCCCAATTACAAAAATAATTTCCCTCTCGTCTTTTTAAATCAATGCAGTTTTATGTTGAATGGGATAGCCACTTTGATTATGAAGTTTCTTCCCATATTAAAGACGCCCCTTCTTCCTGTAGCTTGATTGACGTCGGCATATTTCAGCCTGCTGAGATGATTCTGATACGCGCAGTCGGTCACATTGTTTGCTGCAATTACCACAGATGCCACTTTCCTGCCTTTGTTTAAAATGTCTGTACCTGCCGAAATGTTGAGCAGGGTGTATGAAGGAGTAGAGGTCTCTGTCTCGTAAGCTGCAAAGAAATGGTTTTGCCTGAAACAAGTCTCTGTTTCTAAGGCTACGAACAGATTGTCGAATAATATACCGTGTCGTATGATGTCGTATTTGAGATTGGCATTCCAACGTGGTGCCGGAGTGAACGGCAAGTACTTGTCGTCATGGCTTGCATTGCTTCTTATGGCATTTACGAAGGCAAATGAGTTCTCGAAATGAAGTGGTTCCCATGGATGTATGTCTACAATCAGTTCTGTTCCGTATACCCATGCGTTGCTTTGGCTGAATCCGAATGTGGGCACATCGTCCATTATAATTTCATTTCCATCTTCGTCGCTTAACTTATGCAAGAAGATGTAGTCGTCTATTTTGTTGGCAAAGAGAGCTGCCTGGAGTGATATCCATTTGGATGAATAGTCGGCTGAAAGGTCGAACTGCAAACTCTTTTCGGGTTTCAGATGGGTGTTTCCTATTTCGTATCTTATTGTGCCTTCATGCACACCATTGGAACCTAGCTCGCTGATGTTTGGAGCACGGAAGCCTCTTGAGATATTGAATTTCACATTGGTTTTGTCATTGATATTGTATGTGGCTCCGATGCTTCCGGTTAGGCCGCTGAAGTCTCTCTTGAAATCGGAAAATCTTGTCTCACCTTCTTCGATCAATTCTTTTCCGTGGATGTGCCGGTTGTCAAATCTGAGACCTCCGCTTACGTTCCATCGACCGATAGCTTTGTTGGCTGTGGCAAAGATTCCGAAATCGATGGAGTTGTAGTCGGGCACGAGATATTCTTCTCCCTTGTTTTTCGATGACTGGAACATACCGTTGATTCCTGAAGCCATTCTCCAACCATTGAGGTCGTTGAAAAGATAATGAGCATTGTAGCTGAATGTATGTAGCTGGAAATGCAGTTCTGCCTCATCAGGCATCACAACGTCTTCAAATTCTTTACGCACGTTCTGCTGATAGCCAATGTTCACTTTCAGTTGTCCGTTACCGATGAAGAATGCATTGTCGCTTACGATTTTGTAGTGGTCCACGTTTTGATATGGCACGGCCTTGGAGTAGGAGCGTGAACCATCATATATCTCCTCGTCTTCACTGCCTCCGTTATTCACTGGCATAATGAATTTTCCTCTTGTCGCATCTCTTTCGCCTTCTATGATGCCAGGAGTGATATGGTAATATGAAGCATGCAGGTGAGAATGTCCCCAGTGCTTGTTGAAGCCCATCATTGCCGTCGCTGCCTGTTCCTGGAATCGGGAGTTGAACACACGATCGTCGTATTTGTTTTTATAGTCGTGAGCCCATTTCTGGCTCCACCTGCCGTTCCAGACGAAGCCGTCGTGGTTGCCTGAAAGATTGGCTGAATAATTGAAGAGCCCATTATTGGTTTGGTATTCCGAATTGATGTTGGCATGAAGTTCGCCCTCGGGCACACTTGGCGCGTTGTTCATAACTATCACGCCTGCAAGTGCGTCAGAACCATATATCAGACTTGCTGGACCCTTTAGGATCTGTACGGAATGAATAGAATTTCCATCAATCTCCACTCCGTGTTCGTCGCCCCATTGTTGTCCTTCCTGGCGTATGCCATCGTTCACAATAGCCACGCGGTTATAGCCCAAGCCTCTGATAACAGGCTTGGATATGCCACTTCCGGTTGTGATTTGAGAAACTCCTGGCTGTTTTGCCAGAGCATCGATTAGGTTTGTAGAGGTCGTCTGTTGAAGAGTGGAATTCGACACCACGGTTATTGGAGATGGTGTCTGACGAATCAGTGAGTTGCCTGTCAGACCAACAACCACCACTTCGTTGAGCATTGCGTTGTTTTCCTTTAGTCTGAAGTTCTTCTGGCTTGTTGTTTTTAGGTCTACGCTTTCTATTATTGTCTGATGCCCGAGGTATGACACTTGTATGACTGTTGTTATGAGCGGTAGGTTTTTAATTTCATAGAATCCATTTATGTCGGTTGAGGTCCCTATTTTCAGATCGGGAAGATATACTGTCACACCAACGAGTGGTGAGTTGTCGATGTCGTCAACTATGGTGCCGCTTATACTCGTTCTTTCATCAGCAAATGCGAAATGGGTGATGTTGATGGCAAACATCAACATCAATATTTTTATTGTTTTCATGTATTTTGACGTTAATAAATTAAAAAACATGACAATTCGGCTAATTGTCTCATATCTGCATTATTAGCAGTAAAAAAGAATGTGTTATGTCAAAATATATTTGCTGGAGGGGCTCTAAGCGATTCGACAGTATTGCAGCATGAAATGTCGTGTGAATAGCACACAGGCAGTGGTATGATGCAAACGGTCGTGAATATAACCAACACTATTGCGGTAGGCAGCAGAGTCGGCAAGGATAGTATTTTGCAGAGTGTGCAACATCCGCTTTCGTTGTCTAAGGTTTGAAAGTGCCCGTGATGAACAACGTGGTTGTTGCAGTCGTTGCAAATAATGTGGCTATACGCTTCGTGTTCATGCGTGTGAAGCGATTTCAGAGTCATGCATGAAATAAAGAATGTAAGCAATATCCATGCAACGGTTCTCCTCTTCTTATATTTGCTCTCTATATATTTCATTCTGATTTCATTGCAAAGATAATATTAAAAAATGAAATAAGAAAAAAATACAGACAAACATAATTTGTGGATTTTCATAAAAAGGTTGGCAACGATACTGAAAGGGTTGACATCTTCATTGGAAAGACCTGAACTCTGTCAGTAACTATCTATTCAAAATAGAATGTCACCATTATCATCTTCGATGTGGCCTTGTCGAGGCTGCGAGTGAAGATGAGTGGGTCGGGGTTAGTGAGGTCGGAGCGGTTTTTGTTCAAGATATTACCCAGTCCGTAGGCAAATTTAATCTCAGGGATAAACTTGAAGTATGGACCATAGAAGTCGCAGCCGAAACCTACTTCCAGATAACAGTTGAAAGGCTTGACAAGCAGGTTCTTACCTTTCTTCACTGTAAGGTCGTACATCGGATTCACACCTGCCACCACGTAGGGACGGTAGTTGTTGAAACGCTCGCCGCTTATCTTCACGTCGATTGGCAGTGAAATGTATGTGGACTTAATGTTTTGAATATTTGTGTCGCCATTCAGGTGGTTGATGAATTTCACGTCCTTGGAACCGAAATGCATCGATGGAATGGCGCGAAGGGCTATGTTCTCGGTCAGCTTCAGCTCCGCAAGCACACCAACACTGAAGCCTGGCTCATAATTCGGAGCATCGGCATACCAGTTGTTGCCTTCCTCATCAACGAATCCGTTGTTAACCAGTTCGATGTCCTGAAGATGAACACCGGCAAGAAAACCATAGTGAAACTGGCGCTGGTCGATATAAGGACGATTCATCACCTTCCGCTTCTGACCTGAAGAGGGCAGGCTAATAACTGCCAATAAGGCAAAGCACAAAGCCCTCAGAACAATAGCTCTAAGGGAGAAACGTTCGTTACGATGTTTCTGTATCTCTCGTGAATCTCTTACGGCTTTCATCCAGTATTTCCGGCTCCTTATCTTGTCGAACCGCATTATCTTAAACGTATAATTCGTCAATTTATTGCATGTTATCAGCCAAATAACGTGATTAGACAATTATTCATCCTACTATATATCCTACTACCAGTAGCTTATCTCTTCCAACTCACTTCTCTTACAACCCCAATACATGCGTACAGTGCAACGTATACAGGGGTGTGGGCGTCTCGCCCGCTCATACAATCAAAAAAGTCCGCTTTCAAAATCCACCTTTCACCATTGCAAAATATAATGGTAGCCCGAAGGAGGTGGCGCATTCCTGCGTCACTGCACCTGGCGTTGCACCTCTACCAACCGCGTCAGTCTTCAATTTCTAATTTCTAATTTCTAATTTCTAATTCCTAATTCCTAATTTCTAATTTCTAATTCCTAATTTCTAATTCCTAATTTCTAATTTCTAATTTCTAATTTCTAATTCCTAATTTCTAATTTCTAATTTCTAAATCCTAATTCCTAATTTCTAATTTCTAATTCCTAATTCCTAATTCCTAATTCCTAATTTCTAATTTCTAATTCCTAATTCCTAATTCCTAATTCCTAATTTTAAAACAACCCCTCCACAGAGCAACCAACCTCCCTCCATCTGCCGTAAGCCCCATGTATAGTGCTACCAATTCAGGGGTGTGGGCGTCTCGCCCGCTCAAATAATCAAAAAGTCATCTGCCTGTATTAGTTAAAAATGTGTATTTACACAAAAAAAACGAATTGACGTTTTGGCGTTTGGAATAAAAGGGGTATCTTTGCGGTCGACAAATGTGTGTCTTTATACAAAATAATCGATTATACAATGGAAATTAAGCGTGATTTGTATCTACAAAAGTTGTTGAATAGTCGAAATAACGGCATGATAAAAGTCATTACTGGCATGCGCCGAAGTGGCAAGTCATACCTTTTGTTCAATCTGTTTGCTGACGCCTTAGCCAAGGAGGGAGTTCCAACAGACCATCTCTTGACAATCAATTTAGAAGATAGAAGAAACATCAAGCTGCGAGACCCTGACAACCTGCTCGAATACATTGATTCCAAAATAGTTGATGATGGAATGTACTATATCTTACTCGATGAAATACAATTGGTAAAAGAGTTTGAAGATGTGCTTAACAGTTATCTGCATATAAAGAATGTAGATGTTTTTGTTACGGGTTCAAATGCCAGGTTCCTGTCAAAAGATGTCATAACGGAATTCAGAGGGCGTGGTCAAAGCTTAATGGTACATCCCCTAAACTTTGCCGAATTTATGTCTGCCCAACAACATCCCAGCAGCTATGACACAAATCTTCTATTGGAGTATATGCAGTACGGAGGATTGCCCAAAGTGGTAACAACAGATGATGTTAACGAGAAAAAAGAATACCTCCAAAGCTTGTTTGTTCACACTTATCTACGTGATATTAAAGATAGATACCATATACAGTTAGATCATGACTTGGAGGAACTAATTGATGTCATTGCAAGCGGTATAGGGTCGCTAACAAATCCACATAAAATACAAAACACATTTCGGTCGGTGAAGCAAAGCAATATCACACAGGATACAATTAAGAACTATTTGGACTATATTCAAGATGCATTCATGATTAACAAAGCTGTTAGATATGACATCAAGGGCCGAAGATATATTGATACCCCTGCAAAATACTATTTTGAGGATTTGGGGCTCCGTAACGCTAGATTACAATTTCGCCAGACTGAAGAAACCCACCTAATGGAGAATCTTATATTCAATGAGCTTCGCATTAGGGGATATTCTGTAGATGTAGGCCAACTGACGTATTTTGGTAAAGATACTAAGGGAAAAAGCGAGCGCAGGCAGTTGGAAGTGGACTTTGTGTGTAATAAAGGCTTTGAGCGTTTGTACATCCAGTCTGCATTTGCTCTTCCCACCATAGAGAAGCAACAACAGGAATTCAACTCCCTTAAGCGCATAAACGACAGTTTCCAAAAGATAGTGATTGTAGGGGGCATGCAACCCACCTATCGGAATGATGATGGTATTCTTATCCTAAATATTTTTGATTTCTTGTTAGGAAAGGTATCTATATAGTTATATTTGCTCATTAGTTTTCCACCAATCCTATCAAGAATATAAACCTATTGCACGGAACTGGTAGTCACATTCCTGGCATTTATACAACTGTACACCCTTGCGTACACCATTCTTTAATGTATGTGAAGAACCACACAACTCGCATTTTCTCTTTTTCATGCTGACTATGCTTTTAGCCGTTTGAATTGCCTGCAAAGGTAGCAGTAATCAAGCTTTGAGGGTGCTCACATCCTGCAAAATGAGCTATTGAGCATTTTTAACCGTCGAATTGTACGCTGAAACGTTTGAAACGCTCAGAACCCCTGTTGAAATCGGTCTTTGAGAGGTGTTCTGTCCTGCAAATTGAGCTATAGGTCAGAAAATCAAGCATGTATCCGAATCGTACAAACCTCCCCTCCGTTGCACCTCTACCTGTTCGCTGTAGGGGCGTGCCTTGCGTGCGCCCGTCCAGCCCCACCAACCTATGATTGAACCACCGCCATCCCGTTCAATTAATCACACCAAGGCGTTTAAGAAGAAAATCAAGCATGTATCCGAATCGTACAAACCTCCCCAGCTTTTTGCTTTTTATTGAGCGTCAGCGTTTTTTCTCAAGTTGCAAAGCTTGACTTTTTATTGAAGAATTTTCTTTTTTTCTGTGAAAAAACGATTGTCGTGGTTGGTCGTCGGTGTTGGGGGCTTGCTCACAAAAACGGACGTGCAGCCACGATAGTCATAAAAAAGAAAATTCTGTTTTTTAATTGTATTACTCAACTTTCGGATGTTCTCTTCTATAGGAATAATAAGTGTTATATTAAACAAGAATAAGATATTTTTTTTCGTTCTCGATAAAAATCTACTATCGTCTCGTCTTCTTGTCTTCTTGTCTTCTCGTATTCTAAAGGAAGTTGTAACTTCCGAAACTTAAGTTGTATTATTATCTCTCCATCACTAAACACCAATCCTTCCGTATGGCCTTTTTCGACACTCGACACTCGACTCTCGACTTTTACAATATTCCAGGATTGTCTACTAATACTAAAATAATTATTCATTATTCATTATTCATTATTCATTTTTTATTATCTTTGCAATTAATTGTCTGAGTGTAAAATAATAAATATATCAAAAATGAAAATCTTAAAAACCTTAGCTCTGATGATGACAATGCTCTGCATGTCGTCTGTCAACATCATGGCGCAAAGCCCAACTGAAGGAGTGATCAACAGCACCTTCGTCGACGAACCAACCATGAAGCAAGACCTCTTGCAGATGCTTGCCAACTTCAGTACATATCTGAAAAACGATTTTCAGTCTGTCGACAACACCTATGGCTATTTTAAAGGGGAGAGTTCCGGACAAAACAACGAGGCTGGTGTGCGTACCAATGCCGACCTCTCGATGATATGTGCTTTCCTCGTGAAATATGCACAGCCCGCAGGAGTGACACTGCCGAGCGGAGTCAGCTGGACAGACATACAAACCATGGCAAAAAAATCGCTTGCATGGGCATACGCCACACATAAAGCCAATAAACTACGTCAGACCACAAACAACGCATACTGGGGATCTACATCTTCCAGTGACAACCAGTGGGAATCGTCGCTTTGGGCAATGTCTGTGGCATATTCGGCTTTTTTCCAGTGGAACGACCTCAGTGCCGCTCAGAGAAACTACATCTACGCCATGCTCAAGGCTGAATGTAACTATGAACTCACTCGTTCCATTCCTACAGGATATGCCGGCGATACAAAGGCTGAGGAAAATGGATGGGAAGTGAATGTCCTCGCAGCAACATTAGGACTATTCCCCAATGACGAACTGGCTTCACAGTGGTTCGACAGAATGCGACAGTTCGCTGTCAACAGTTATTCACATGTCACTGACATGAAAAACAACACACCATTCGACCCATCCTACGACAGCAAGGCGCCGGCTGACCTCTACCTCGGTAAAAACCTCTACGACGACTATACTCTACAAAATCACAATATGTTCCACACATCATATCAGAATGTGGTGATGCAGGAACTGGGAGAGTCGCTGCTCGCTCTCAAGATGTTCCAGCAAGGACTGAACGGAACAGAGAAATGGAAGTCCAAAGCACTCATGCACAACAACCAGGAGGTGATGGACCATATTCTCGACTGGCTCGCAACTGCAGACGGAGAACTCGCTATGCCGAATGGAAACGACTGGAGCCTCTTCCTCTTCGACCAAATAACAAGCTATTCCACACAGGCTTGCTTCAACCGCGACCCGAATGCACTCATGCTCGAAAATCTGGCGTATAAGAACATAAAGGCTCGTCAGACAACTACTTCCGACGGTTCGTGGTTGCTGCGGCCCGACGTTAGTGCTCGACGCATGGGAGTGGAGGCCCACAGAGTGATGATGACATTCCTCATGCATGAATATGCATCAACCGCCGACATCACACCTACTACCTGGGAAGACTTCCAGACTCAGTTTGCCAAAACCAAGTATTTCCCAGCCCAGAATATCATCAGAAGCATGTCGAAAGACCGTTTCACTTGCTTCTCATGGAACACAAGCCTGCCAGACTATTCGGGAGTAATCGTGCCAAACAGCGTTGACAAGGCTAAAATCATGGTGCCGTTCCGAACTCACCACACAGGAAACCTGCTCGGCGTTTATAGCAGAGCTGACTATTCGCTCAGCAAGGCGGGAGTCTATTCTATGTTTCCCGAGGGATATGCCATGAATGGAGTGGTTACATTCAATTCCATACCGCAGGCGTTCTGCCTATTTGCCACCAGCGGAAACGCTGTCATCATGGTCGACGCACTAAAGGCTGCATCGGCAACATCCGTCAGTTCAGAGCAGGGAGGAATGATGGGCATCTCGGTGGATGAATTCACAAATAACAAACGAACCATCTACTACAATGGAGGAAGTGTCACAACCGATGGCTCAAGCTATGCCACATGGACAAGTCCATGGTCAAATATCGACAACTACCTCGGATTCGTAGTCACAAAGCATGGGGAGACTGTCACCGGAGCTTTCGGCGACAAGAGCAACAACAACTCCATCATGACTGCCAAAATATATCCGAGCTACAATGGGAGCAGCTCTGCTGTGGGAACCAATATGAACCACATACGAGGATTTGTTTACTATACCGATGTGACTGCTACAGAAACTTCCGAACTGTCTGCAAAAGTAGTTGACCTCACTACCCAGTCATCATGGCCGGAAGGATGGCACGGCATTCTTGTGCCCGACCCAGATGGAACATACTATATGCTACTTACCAACCTCTTTGCCGATGATACCACTCCTTGGGAAAACCTCACCGTTACTTGTCCAGACGGAGCGCCAGTATTCACACAGACTACCACCATCAACGGCAACAATGCCAAGGCTACGTTCTATTGCGTGAAAAACTATAATATTGCCAATGAATTTAAGGTGTTTGTCAAAGGATCTACAGAACTCAAGGCAGTGCAGGCGGATGAAAACTCAAGAGCTGTATATCTCAAGAATGAGGGAACTTCATCACAAACCGTTACGGTGCATATCATTGACTTGAACGGAAACAAAAGAAGTGCCAACGTGAGCATACCAGCCAATTCTACAAAATTTGTCTATCTAAACGGTACAAGTGTAGCATCAGAAACTTCCAATTTCCCTGGTGACTACCGAAATGTGGCATACGGAAAGTCGGTAGATGCTTATAGCTACGATGGCGCTCATCTTCCGTTCTCTGTAATCGACAACGACGGATCATCATATTATAAGACACTCAACACCGCATCATCGGGCAATGAATATCTGAGGATTAACCTGCGCAATCAGTATAACATAGGTCGTGTCGAAATCACCCCACAGACAGGAGAAACTCCTCCGTCGGCATACGTAATACAATATGGTGACAACGAAAGTTGTACAAACACTATCTCGGAAGTGACAAAGACATCTGAAGAGGGAAAGATCATACTGACATTCAACCCTGTAAATGCAAGGTTCGTAAAACTCAAGCTATTAGGCTCTTCACAGGTGTCAATCAACAAAGTGGCTGTCTATGGAGAGAAAAACGATGATATTACAATAGATCCTAACGACTACACAAACTATATCGCCAACCCGGATTTTGAACTTGACGGTACAGCTGTAAATCCTCCCTCAGGATGGACAGTCAGCACATCTGCCGACACTGGAACAAGGTCCACAACTAATGCTACTTATGAGATGAACGGATCGCATGGCGACTGGCTCTTCAATACGTGGCAAACTGGATATCCTATCACCCAGACCACACAGGTCCTGCCTGCTGGAACATACACCCTCTCATGTGTGGTGGCTGCTGACGCGGGAACAAGGATATTCATGATTGTTGACGACGACCATTCATCCTATGTCGACACATCCGACAAAAAAAATGCTGTCACGCTATCACACACCTTCACTCTGGATGTCGATAAGGCTGTCAACATAGGAGTGGTCAGCGGAAACAGCTCTAAAGAATATGTGGCTAATGGTGGACTATGGTATAAGGTAGACGATTTCCATCTCACAAAAGTAGAGGAGGGGGGACTCACTGCAGAATACTTCGACAACCCATCATTCGAAAAAGACAATATTTCATCGTTAACTGCCGACGCCACGCGTGGCGCTTACTCTCTTGGAACAAACGCTCCAACCGGGTGGATAAAAACCGGTGACAACCCCGATGTCAATGATATTATGACAGCTACTGCCACTGCCACCGACAACAACTTCGGAGCACCGGGAGCACCGTCTGATGCCAGCCAGATGTATTACATGAGGGTGGGGTGGAGCAACAGCAACAAGTCGACCATCATATCGGCTACTTCCACCAAACCACTGCCTCCAGGCAAATATCGAATCAGCTTCGATTATCGCACTGGATATGCCAACTCCGCATCATCATCGTTCGTCTTCTCGTGTGCCGACGTTAGTAATAGCAGCGTGACATTCAATAAAGGTGGACTCAGCCAATGGCAGAAGGCTACAATCGACTTCTCTTTGGCTTCTGCACAGACCATCACACCCACCATCGCAATCACCTGGAGATCGGGGGGAAGCTGTTTGCTCATGGACAACCTGCAACTCGAGGAAATCATAGACGAAACCGACTATGTGGCTCTCAACAAACAACTAATGACCGACAACGCAGGAGACGCCACATTCCTCATTCAAGACCCGAAATGCGAATCAGCAGCCAACACCAAATGGACAAACTCAACGGCGGCTGTAACTCTTCGCGAACACTGGAGTGGGGAAGGGTATAGCAATACATATCAAGAACGAACAACCAGCGGAACTATCTCGCAGACAGTTTCCAATATGCCGGCTGGCACCTACAAACTCGTCGCTGCACTAAGAGCTAATACTGGATGCACCATAACTCCTCAACTCAACGCCAGCTCGGGAGCTACCTTCACCGGTACAGGAAACAACAGCACTACAGTCAACCAAATCAACAAAAACGGCATTCAGATGCCCTACAACGATTATCGTGGATTCACAACCAAAGCTTCTGGACGTGGATGGCAATGGGGAAGTGCCACTGCAACACTTACTGAACCTGGTTCTCTCACAATCAATTTCGTGATGAACGGATCAAGCTGGATGAGCATCGACGACGTACACCTCTATTATATAAGCGATGGAACGACCACCTTCTGCCAGTCGATCAATGCCGATGCAAGCACCAATGAAATAACACTCGACGACAAGACCGTCACAGCTGATATAATCGTGGCTAATCCTAACACCGTGTTCTATTCACCGGCTCCCATCTACACCGATAATGCCATTGCCAACAACAACCTCGTCAATACTGCAGAGATGAACAACCTTGTGCTCTACGACGGATATCCCTTTGCATGCAAGGCTTCGGAATTCTCTATTACAAATGCATCTTATGTGAGAAACATGCCTTCATATAAGTGGGGAACCATCATCCTCCCTTATCCACAGCAGAGCAACGAAAATGTACAGTTCTACCTACTCAACGGAGTCAACGACGAATATATGTTCTTCACCGAAATCGATGAGGCACCGGCAAACACTCCAGTGGCATTCCGAAACATGGGATCTGCCACTAACGTGTCCTTTCTCGCTGAAAATACTACAGCAATAGGAACCGACCAACAGCAAGGTTCTACCACTGTCACTGCAGATGGATGGACTGCCACTGGAACATACCAGGATTTCAGCACCACCGATGAGAACACCTACTACATCGCACAGAATAGTTTCTATAAGACTGATGCATCAACCGGCCTTATTGTAAACCCATTCCGTTCATTCCTAAACGGACCGTCATCATCCGAAACAAAAGCACTGGGAATCAAAATAGGACAATTTGTACCAACCGACATCAAAGACATTGATTCATCTAATATCAGCATGCCTCAAAACGTATATTCACTCGACGGACGACTCATCCGACACAATACAACCTCCATCCAGGGATTGTCAAAAGGCATCTACATATTTGACAACAAAAAGGTTATTGTAAAATAAAATTTGTATTTCCTTCCATTAAAAAACACATATAAGCAAAAAGAGAACCTCATCAAAGGCTCTCTTTTTTTATGACTTAAATATTACCCTTACAATCAACCATTTCCTAACCCAAACCACTGATACACAACAAAAAAAGACGGGACACCAGGAACCTGGTTTCCCGTCTTGCAGTGGAAGAAGGGGGATTCGAACCCCCGGTACGGTTACCCGCACGGCAGTTTAGCAAACTGCTGGTTTCAGCCACTCACCCATCCTTCCAGACTGTCTTTGGCTGATTCAGAAAAGCATTGCTTTTCCAAAGCGAGTGCAAAGTTATATTTTATTTCTCAACTTTGCAACATTTTTTCAAAAAATATTATGCAAAAATTGATTTTATTTCAACTTTGTACTGTTTTTGTTGACATTTAGACAACGATGAGCCGCATGCGGGACTCGAACCCGCGACCTACGCATTACGAATGCGTTGCTCTACCAACTGAGCTAATTCGGCTTTTCGAAGTGCAAAGTTAATACTTTTTTTTATAACATGAATGTTTTTCCATAAAACTTTTTTAAATTTGCAAAACAAAACTTATTCGTCATCTCAAAAGATGTAACCAACTCCAATACTTGTATTCTCGTTTACTATAATATATTATGAAACAAAACAGGCTCCTAACCGTCAAATCGGCGGAAAAACTAAACGACACCAACATATTGCTCAAACTAACCGACCATGAACTGCTTCCAAGCATCATGCCAGGACAGTTTGTGCAAGTTAAGGTGGAGAATAGTCCGCGCACATTCCTACGACGCCCCATATCCATCAATTTCTATGACAAGGAGAACAACGAGCTGTGGCTGCTCGTGCAAATGAGGGGTGACGGAACACGGGCACTTGCAAAACTCCAGCAGGGTGACCACCTTGAAATCCTTTTCCCGCTCGGAAATGGATTCACAACCGACATAAGGTCTGGAGAGAAGGTGCTGCTTGTTGGCGGCGGAGTTGGCACTGCTCCGCTACTGCTTTATGGAAAGTATATAAAGGAACATGGAGGCCTGCCGCTCTTTCTGCTTGGAGGTAAGTCGAAAACCGACATCCTGCAACTTGAAATGTTCGAACAATATGGAGAGGTGTGTTGCACAACCGAAGACGGGTCGCTGGGAGAAAAAGGATTCGTCACACAACATTCTATACTTGGAAAAGCCGATTTCTCCCGCATTTCAGTTTGCGGACCAAAACCAATGATGCAGGCAGTGGCGAAATATGCCTCACGACTGGGAATCGACTGCGAGGTGTCGCTCGAAAATATGATGGCGTGCGGACTCGGTGCATGCCTCTGCTGTGTGGAGAAAACCATACGAGGAAATGTCTGCGTATGCACAGAAGGACCGGTATTCAATATCCGACAACTAACTTGGTTCGACGACTACGAACAAGCATAGTTGCCATATTAAATCCATTATGCTTTATCCCCCAATCCCACTAAATCAAGTTGCGCGTGAGAGGCTTGTCCTCGAAATCTAAAAATATTTTATCATTTTTCATTATTAATTTTGATGCTTCAAATAAAAAACCTCAAACTCAAGAATCCAGTACTCACTGCCTCAGGAACATTTGGCTATGGACTGGAATATGCCGACCTCGTAAACCTCACTGATATAGGAGGAATCATCGTCAAAGGCACAACATTAAAACCGCGAGAAGGCAACGACTATCCGCGTATGGCAGAAACAGCCAGCGGGATGCTCAACTGCGTGGGATTGCAAAACAAAGGCGTGGATTATTTCTGCAAGAATATATATCCTCAGATAAAGGATATCGACACAAATATGATTGTCAATGTGTCGGGTTCGAGCATTGACGACTATGTGGAATGTGCGGCAAGAATCAATGAGCTCGAACGCATTCCTGCCATAGAACTGAATATATCGTGTCCAAATGTCAAGCAGGGTGGTATGGCATTTGGAGTCACCTCCAAAGGAGCACATGATGTGGTGGAAGCCGTGCGTAAGGTCTACGACAAGGCACTCATCGTAAAGCTATCGCCAAATGTCACCGATATCGTGGAGATTGCACTTTCCGTGGAGGATGCTGGTGCCGACTCTGTGTCCCTTATTAATACTCTCATGGGAATGGCCATAGACATTGAGAAACGCAGACCAAAGCTCTCTATATCCACCGGAGGACTCAGTGGACCTGCCATCAAGCCAGTGGCACTCCGAATGGTATGGCAAGTGGCAAAAGCAGTAAAGGTTCCGGTAATCGGACTGGGGGGTATAGCATCTGCAGAAGACGCAATAGAATTCTTTATGGCGGGGGCATCGGCCATACAAGTGGGGACAGCAAACTTCATCGACCCTGCCATCAGCGTGAAAATAGCTCAAGGCATAGATCTGTGGCTCTCTAAACACGGATATAATTCTGTCAATGAAATCATAGGGGCTGTTTAATCGCCATCACAACTGTCAACATCAACATCGCGTCTCTATATCATACTGTGTTTAGATTGATGTAACAATACAGGAAAGTGGGCGTCTCGCCTGCTGAAACAATCATCAATTCCCGCTTTTAACACCGAGCGGTCATCATGAAAAGAACCTGAATTATTATTCTACATTGGGTTTAGCCAAGAATCTGTTTTGCGTGTTCCTTCACCTTTATTTCCTTCGGACCAATTATACGCTCAACGATTCCGTTTTCATCAATCACGAAAGTGGTGCGGTAGGTGCCCATATAAGTGCGACCGGCCATCTTCTTCTCACCCCATACGCCGAATGCCTCTACAAGATGCTTGTCGCTGTCGCTGATAAGCGGAAACGGCAATGAGTTCTTTTCTGCAAAACGCTTGTGAGATTCTTGCGAATCAATGCTCACACCAACCACCTCATAGCCCTGCTTGCGCAAAGCGCTGTAGTTGTCGCGAAGATTGCATGCTTCGCTGGTGCAGCCTGGAGTGGAGTCCTTGGGATAGAAATATACCACTAACTTCTTGCCTTTGTAGGCGCTCAGTTTAATCTCATTTCCATTGGCATCTGTTCCCAACACCTCAGGAGCTTTGCTTCCTATTTCCATAATTATTTTTTTTATTTTCTAAATTATCAAATTTATTGTGAAATACACATTTATGCAAATATACGAATTATTCATATCATACACAACTCTGTGATTTTTTTCGTAAATTTGCAAAAGAAAATAGTTTATATATGGATTTCCTTCCTAAAGACCCTGCCATTCTGGTTTCAAGCATCAACATGCTCCTAAGAGACGAGGAGTACGATTCGCTCAGTTCTCTCGCTTTTGCATTCAATGAAGAACCAAAGCAAATCAAGGCTTACCTGCAAAACCACGGATTTGTCTACGATCAGAAGCAAAAGCAATTCCGACCTATAGGATATAAAGACCAATGATTACACGCGACAGCATAGAAACGGCTTACAGCTTTCTACATCAGAAACGAAATGTATTTATTCATTCTACCATGGAATGGCAACGTGATGACATTGAATATGCCATCGCCTCGTATGTGGATGACATGAGCCCCGAACTATATGAATGTATTGCCAGCGGAACAACTGATTTCCTGAGAGACCACCGGCGTTTTCAACAAGATATCACCAAGGCTGTGGAACGACTGGAAACAATGCTTTAATCAACGTTTTTTCCAAGCGTCTGCCATAAACGGTCGTCGGGGAGGGGAGCTGTTAGCTGAATCACCTTCTGCGACACTGGATGCACGAATTCTATGCTTCGGGCAATAAGACTGATGCTACCATCGGGGTTGCTACGAGGTGCTCCGTATTTCAGGTCGCCCTTGATGGGAAGTCCCACTTTTGATAGCTGACAGCGAATCTGATGATGACGTCCGGTGTGAAGGCGTACCTCCACCAGCATATAACGGTCCGAAACACCTATCACACGGTAGTCGAGTATGGCATGTTTCGAACCTGGCTTTTCGTGGTCGTAGGCATACGATTTGTTTTGCTTCTCATTGCGAATCATCCAATGCTCCAGTCTTACAAAGCCATCATCATCAGCTGTCCCATTTATATTGGGTTTGCCATTCTTTCCAACTATGGCCCAGTAGGTCTTTTTAACCTTACCGTCGCGAAACATCTGATTCAGACGAGACAGGGATTTGCTCGTACGTGCAAACACTACAAGGCCGCCAACAGGACGGTCTAACCTATGAACCACTCCTAAAAACACTGCGCCGGGTTTGGCATAGACTTCCTTTATATATGCCTTCACTTTTTCCGACAGTGGCTCGTCGCCCGTCTTGTCGCCCTGGACAATCTCCCCAGGAGATTTGTTCACAACTATCACATGATTATCTTCGTATACTACTTCCATAACACACACACTACCTACAACGCCATCCGGAACTGGAGTCTGGATGGCGTTGAGTTAAGGTAATAATTAATAAATCATGTGTTCATTCCGCCGTCTACTTGAATCACCTGACCTGTCACGTAGCTGGAGAGGTCGGATGCCAGATATACTGCGGTGTTGGCTATATCATCCACGCTACCGCCACGGCGAAGAGGTATCTTCTTCTTCCATTCCTCACGTACGGCATCTGGAAGAGCTGCTGTCATCGCCGTCTCAATAAAGCCTGGGGCGATGGCATTCGCACGGATACCCTTTGGACCCATCTCCTGTGCTATCGACTTGGCGAGAGCAATCAAGCCAGCCTTTGAGGCTGAGTAGTTGCACTGGCCAGCATTGCCGTGAACACCAACCACGCTCGACATGTTGATGATGCTGCCGCCTTTCTGACGCATCATGATTGGCACACAAGCATGGATGAAGTTGAACGCAGATTTCAGGTTCACGTTGATAACGGCATCCCACTGAGCTTCGGTCATGCGAAGCATAAGACCGTCCTTTGTGATGCCTGCATTGTTCACCAATATGTCGATGCTGCCGAAGTCTTCCTTGACCTTGGCAACTACCTCCTCGGTCTGTGAAAAGTCAGCGGCATTGGATGCATAACCAACTGCCTTCACGCCCAAAGCGGCTATCTCGGCCTCGGTGGCTTTGCCGTTTTCGTCAATTACTAAGTCGGTGAATGCAATGTTTGCACCTTCTTCTGCAAATTTCAATGCGATAGCTTTTCCGATACCGCGTGCGGCGCCTGTTATCAACGCCGTCTTTCCTTCTAATAGTCCCATATTATTTCGTTAATGTTAAAGATGTGTGTTTGTTTTGAAGTTGACGAGTCACCATGTTGCGAACATAGTAGTAGAGGTCTTCTGGACCCTGGGCAGTGTAGCGCCCGAAGATGTAAGGCACCTCGCAACCCTTTAGGCAGTAGTGCATGATTTCGGCGGTAAGCTTCACGTTCATGATATCGAACACACCTTCGTCATTGCCTTCGTTCAGTACACGACGGAACAGAGAAATTTCGGTGCGGTCGAAATTCTTGCGTACTGTCTCAACTTTCCATATCTCACGGAAAAATTCCGCCCGAAGAGTGCCGTTACGAAGAACCACCTCCTTTATCACCTCCAAATGGGCGAAAATCAGCTGAACAATCTTGTCCTCGGGAGGTATATTCTTCTTAGCCACTTCCTCAAGCTTGGAGAACAGACGGTCAAGCTCTGTCTCTATAACGGCGAGGTAAATGTCTTCCTTACTCTTGAAATATGTATAGAGAGTGCGTCTACCACGATTTGAAGCCACTGCAATGTCGTTCATCGTGGTGCCTTCAAGACCATTTTTGGCGAATAGTTGTCGGGCAACGTCTATCAATACGCTTCGAGTTTTAGAAATTGCCATAACTATATAATTTTGATTTTATCTGTTGATTCGTATCCGATTGCAAAGTTATAACAAAAAAGTGAATACAACAAGAAAAATTGCACTCACTTTTATGAAATATTGTTAAAACCTTTATAAATAAGAGTTTCAGTAATGCACACCAACTGCCATCAACTCTCAACTCTCGACTCTCGACTCTTGACTCTCGACTCTCAACTCTCGACTCTCGACTCTCGACTCTCAACTATAAACTCTCTATCACATCCATTATCTTCTGGCCTATCTCGTTGGCGGACTCCATTGTCGATGCTTCGGAATAAACGCGTATGATTGGCTCGGTATTAGATTTGCGAAGATGTACCCATTTGTCGGGGAAGTCAATCTTCACTCCGTCGATATCGTTCACTGAAACGCCTGCTTCGTTGGCATACATTTCTTTAACCTTATTCAGAATCAAGTCAACATCGGTGGAGGCGTCGAGATCGATGCGGTTCTTGGCTATGCAATAGTTGGGATATGTCTTGCGAAGCTCGCTGACCTTCTTCCCCTCATGAGCCAGATGGCTGAGAAACAAGGCAATACCCACGAGTGCGTCGCGACCGTAATGAGCTTCAGGATAAATCACTCCACCATTGCCTTCACCACCTATCACAGCACCTGTCTCCTTCATCTTTGTCACAACGTTCACCTCGCCAACAGCTGATGCATTATATTGTTTGCCATATTTCTCTGTCACGTCGCGAAGAGCACGCGTGGAACTCAGGTTGCTCACTGTGTTGCCAGGAGTATGCTTGAGGATATAGTCCGCAACGCTAACGAGAGTGTATTCCTCGCCGTACATCTTGCCGTCTTCCTGAATAAAGGCCAGGCGGTCTACATCGGGGTCAACAACGAATGCAATGTCGTGATCTCCCTTAGACATCAGCGACATGATGTCCGACAAGTTCTTCTCCAATGGTTCGGGATTATGTTGGAAGTCGCCAGTCGGATCGTCGTAGAGAGGAGTAATCTTCTCTACACCAAGTTGCTTCAAAAGCTCTGGAAGGATGATGCCGCCTACTGAGTTGATAGAGTCGAATGCCACTTTGAATCCGGCTTTCTTGATGGCATCCACGTCTACGAGTGGCAAACCAAGAACCATGTCGATGTGCTTCTGGTTATAACTGTGGTCTTCTCTATATTTACCAAGTTTGTCTACATCGGCATATTCGAAAGACTCATCAGATGCTATCTTCAACACCTCATTGCCTTCAGAGGCATTCAGAAACTCTCCTTCTTCGTTCAGAAGTTTCAGGGCATTCCAGTGGCGTGGGTTGTGAGAGGCTGTAATGATGATACCGCCACAAGCTCCTTCCATCGTCACTGCTATCTCTGTTGTAGGGGTGGTGGCTAATCCTATGTTAACAACGTCGAAGCCCATACCCATCAAGGTGCCGCAGACCAGGTTTTTTACCATTTCACCAGAGATGCGAGCATCGCGACCAACTACGATTTTATTGGAGTCATTGCTTGTGCGCTTACGTATCAGTGTGGCATAAGCAGAAGTGAATTTCACAATGTCAAGAGGGGTCAGACCCTCACCTGCAGGACCGCCTATCGTGCCGCGTATCCCTGATATTGATTTTATTAAACTCATATATTTTATTTTTTATTTATATCAAAACAATATTGTTATCCTATTACTCCACAAAAACTAAAATTATTTTTCATTTTTCATTTCCCAAGCTCATACGTTATCTCATAATAGTGTGGAAGCACATAATTGGCTGCATTGGTTGTCCCAGAAGAATGTGGAACTATCAAGCGTACCTGTGCCTGCCTGCCGGCATAGCGCGTCAGTTTTATGTAATCCAGAGGCTTCAGCCAGCTCGTAGGCACATTGCTGCTGTAGCGCTGCTTCATATATCCTTCTGTAAACGAACCTGTATAGGCTCGGCTCTGCTCCTTGTATGTACATAGGAATTTATCCACGATGGCGGAAGAGTAATAGTTTGTAAGAGTGGTGTCGGAATTCTCTATGTCGTATTCCATAAAACGGCATAATATCACCTTGGAAGTTGTCTTGGTGGGCTGCTCGCTTGCAAATTCTGCCATCGTCTTGCCCTCGCCCTTGCGAACAATCTGCATGTAGATACCGCTTTCGTTGAATAGAACAAATTCGTTCTCGTCGACATTGGTCGTAGAGCCTTGGTCATAGAAGGTCGATTCATCGATCTTCTTGATCGGACCAATCAAATCGTTTTCTTTCAAAAAACGATTGATGGCTTTCTTCTCTTTGTCTTTCATCTCTGCATAAGTCTCTTCGTCCTTGCAAGATGTGGAGAAACACATCGACGAACAGAAAACGGCTACTGTCAATAAAGAATATAATAGCTTGCGCATATTGATAGAATTATTTTTAAATTGACTTCTTTTTTCTAAAAACTACAAACAACTTGTCAACTTGTTAATATGTTTACTCGTCAACTAAATACAAATCGTTGCAAAGGTATGAAAAAAATTTGGAAAAGACACAATAAGTTTGTATTTTTGCATGTTAAACATTGTGCAATGAGCACAAATGGTCAACACCATTCATTCAGAAATGTCAGAAGAAAACAAATCCGACATAATATCATCCAAAAACGCTGAACAAGATAAGTCTGGACAAACAATATCTATGACCAGACAGTCAGACGATTTGGACAAAGGCAAGAAACAGAAACTAAAAGAAAAAAAGAGTATTATCCGAAGAATTTTCAAATGGGTAATGCGTATTTTTTGCACCTTGTTTTTGTTGATTCTCTTGTTTATGGTGCTCCTTTATCTGCCTCCAGTGCAGCGATTTGCAGTCGATAAAGCTAGCAAATGGCTGTCGGAGGAAATGAACATGGACGTGTCGGTCAAGGAGTTCAGCCTCGGTTTTCCGCTCGACCTCGACATGGGGGGAGTGGTGGCTGCGCAAAATGGAGACACTCTGGTTGATGCTGGCAAACTATCACTCAGCGTGCAGCTCATGCCTCTTTTCAGCGGTAAGGTGGTGGTTGATAATGTTCAGCTCGACGACATCAACCTCAACACCAAAGACATGATTCAGGCTCTTGCCCTAAAAGGCAGAATCGGAACTCTGAGCCTTAATGCCGATGATATCGACCTGAATGAACAATATGGAACTATCAATAAGGTAAGGTTGAAAAACACCGACCTTGCAATCATTCTGCCCGACTCTGTGCCCGAAGACACCACAGTGAGCGAACCGCTTAAATGGAAATTCAATCTGCCGGATATCCAAACCGACAATGTAAGGATCACACTTGCGCTGCCACCACAAGCCGACAGCACATCAATCGCACTTAACCTCGGACATGCCGACTTCGTGGGAAAAATCGATATGGCAACATCCAAATACGATTTCTCAAGAATCAATCTCGAGAACTCATCTCTGGCATACAGAATGGGAACTGACATGGATATGAACATCACATTCGAACAGCTTGGACTCAATGCCAAGCTCAACCTCGAACAAGGAGACTATCAGCTCAACTCTGTGCAGATCGATAACCCTGATATATCCCTTCTTATGGCGGGCGACACTAACGTGGGAGTACATGCCGAATCCCTGCATCTCGACGGAGATATCAACCTCAACACATCGCTCTTCAAGTTTCCGGGAATCGTCATGGATGAGGCTAATATACTGCTCACACAGGCTCCTGACATGACGCTCAATGTGGAATCACAACAAATCAGCCTCGATGGAGTGCTCAATATGAACACTTCCATATATGATTTCACCGACATAAGGCTCAACGAATCGAAGGTGGCGATGCAGCAAGGACGCGACATGAACCTCGATATCGACCTGCCTAACGCATCACTCGACGGACGACTAAATATGCAGACGGGAGTTTACGACTTCTCTGAAATAAATCTCTACAAGCCACAACTCGCTCTACGACAGGGAAGAGATATGAACCTCGACCTCAATATCGACAAGGCATCCCTCAATGCAAGCCTCAACATGAATTCGTCGGTTTACGATATAAGCGGACTAAGCCTCGACAAATCGAAACTGAAACTCAAGCAGGGTAGGGATATGGACCTTGATGTGTTGATGGATAAAGCCGACCTAAATGGAAAACTCAACATGAACACGTCGGTCTACGATTTCAGCAAAGTACAACTCTCCGATGCTAAACTCGCACTGAAGCAAGGTGCAGACATGGCATTGGATATGACAGTACAGAAGTCTGCACTCAACGGAAAACTCAATCTCAACACATCACAATATGATTTCAACAACGTTGTGATGAACAACTCCAAGGTCAAGATGACACAAGGAAGCGATATGGACCTCGATGTCAACATCGCAAGCGCATCGCTCAATACCAGCATAAACCTCGATAAGTCTGATTTCAGATTCCAAGATGTCAGAATGGAACGAACAAACCTAAATATGTCTACTGCAGACGGAATGGATGTGCATACCGACATTGCAAGAGGCTCACTCAACGGACAACTCGACCTGCAGAGAGGTAACTATGATTTCTCAAACATAGCTCTGGCCAACACTTCCATAAAATACGATGTCGATAAATCCAAGCCACAAAAAGGATTTGACCCTTCACATATCGACTTTGCCAATATGAACGCAGATATTTCAAGATTCAGCTACAATGGCAAGGGGGAAATGAATGCCAATATTGCTCATTTCTCGGGTAAAGAGCGAAGTGGACTTAATATCAAGTCGGCGAACGGAACATTTGCAATGAACGACAGACAGTTGAAACTCAATGATTTCAACATGCAGACGCCTAACTCTAATATCAACATCGACTATGCCATGGATATGAATGCCTTCGACACACCTTCGAGAGCCAATAGACCGGGACAATTCAATGTCAATCTCGACGGAAGAGTGGCAAAGAAAGATATGGCGCTGTTCATCAGTGATATGTATCCAGAGTTTGAGAAAAACTGGCCTAATCAGGACATACACGTCAAGACTGTCGCAAGTGGTAATATGCAGAAACTCAACGTCAGCCAGTTTGAGGCTCGGATGAACGGAATAATGGACGTGAAGGGAAGCATCAATGCCACAAACCTTACATCCGACAATATGGTACTCAACACAAAGTTCGATGCCAAGATTTCCGACACTGGCTTAATAAAGGGATTCCTCCCACCTGAATTGCAGCAGGAGTACAACATCCCGTCTACCATCGACCTTGTGGCAGATGCCAGATACGACAAAAACGGTGTATATGCTGTGGCGAACGGTAAAATTGGTGATACAATCGTCAATATCGACGGAAAAGTAGGACTTGATAGTGAGGACTACGACTTTATGGCAGACCTCGACAACTTCAATCTCAAGGACTTTATGCCGCACGGAGAAAGAGTGGAAATCAATGGATATGTGGCTGCAAGAGGACATGGATTCGACCCATTCGCTCCTACAACAAAATGTGAAGCTAACCTCGACCTATCGAGAGCAAGATATGAAGAATATGAACTCGAAAACATAAATGCATCTATCAACCTCTTCAGGGGTGACCTCGATGCATCTTTGTCCGTCAACGACCCGAAACTCATTACCAACATGGCAGTCAACGGAATCATAACCAAAGACAATATAGATGCAAAGGCAAGAATCTCTTTGCCGCATGCAGATATGGCAGCTCTCGGACTCTACGACGGAACAATGCAGATGGCAACTGGTGGCGACTTCGCACTCAAAACCGACCTCAACCATCTCTACATAGCTTCGGCTGACGTCGACTCACTCTACCTCGTGCTCGACAAAGACACTCTAATCACACCGGCACTCGCACTACGGACGGAAGCCGACTCCACAAACACTATCGTCAAACTCAATTCGGGTGACATGCTTCTCGACTTCATATCACCTGAAAACATAGTGAACCTGGCAGAGAAATATCAGAAAACAGGTGAACTGGCTATTAGATTTGCTAAGGAACGAAAACTCAATCTCAACCTTCTCAAACGACACCTTCCAGATGCATCGCTCAAAGCCGAAATCGGTAACGACAACTTCGTGTCAAACATATTGCGACTCAAAGGCATTGATTTCAATAATGTGAAGGCAGACTTCTCTACTAACCCGTCAGACGGAGTATTCGGAAAGGCATACGTCAAAAACTTCTCGAGCGATTCTCTTATCGTTGATGTGCTCGACATAAATATCAAGCAAGACACAACAGACCTAACATTCGATGCCAGCGTCAAACTGCCAGACCAACTAAAACTCAATGGATTCTCGGCTAAACTCGATGGCTATGTGAAGATAGATGAAGCTAAGGTGCTCCTAACTCATTTCGACCAGAAAGGCAAGTCGGGACTGCGGCTCGGACTGCTGGCTGAAATGACTGATTCTGCACTTATCGGTAGAATCATACCAGAGGAACCAACTCTTGCATACATCAAATTCAAGGTCAACGACGACAACTATTTCACTCTCGACACTCTCAACCGTGTGTTTGCTAACATCAACCTACAGTCGATGGAGGATAGCTGCACAATCGACATATTCGCAGATCCGCAATTCAACGGACAAGACATTCATGCTAATGCCTATGCCGTCGACCTCGCTAAAATATCGGCTCTCATACCTACAATGAGCCCGCTCAAAGGACACCTTGACCTACTGGCATCTTATCGCACAGAAGGCGAACAAACAAAGGTGCGTGCTAACACTGCTTTCAATAACCTCGTCTTTGATGGTACGCCGGTCGGAAATATTGGGACTGCCATAACATACATACCACTTGATTCCACACTTCATAGCATAGATGCCAGAATCTTGCACGAAAACTATGGAGTACTCAACGTCAAAGGAACATACAACGTGGCGGAAGGACCTGAAAATGGTGTCAATGCAGATGTCAAGTTTACAGACTTCCCGCTTTCTATATCTGCTCCATTCATCCCTGACCAAATCGTTGTTATGGATGGAACACTCGGAGGAGACCTGCACGTTGCCGGACCTGTGGACCGACTGCAAATCAATGGAGAACTACTTCCAGACAGCATGGTAGCAAGATCCGACATTTATTCAGCTAAACTGGCATTCGAAAACAAACCAATCACATTCGAAAACAGCAAAATCTCATTCAACAACCATAAAATTTATGGCTACAACGATGTGCCACTGACACTGGGGGGATATGTCGATATGGCTAACATGGACGACATGGAACTCAGCCTAAGACTATATGGAAGGGGATTCAACCTCATCAACGCACCGAGAACCAAACGTTCGGTGGTGTTCGGAAATATGTATGGCGATTTCTTTACAAACGTAAGTGGTACTATGAATAACATGAGCATAAGAGGATTGGTCAATATACTGCCTACTACCGACATGACATACGTCATGACTAACACGCCGCTCTCCATAGACTATCGATTATCTGATATCGTCACATTCGTCGACTTCTCAATTCCGCCGCCTGAAGGAGTGGAGAGAGAAAAACCTACATTCACTGGAATGAACATGAACCTCAACCTCAATCTTCAGAAAGGTGCACAGTTCCACTGCGAATTCTCTGCCGACAAGCAGAGCTACATCAATGTGGAAGGAGAAGGTGCATTGACATTGACTCAAACACCGCAAGGTACACTATCGCTCCTCGGAAGATACACCATTGATAAGGGAAACATGAAATACACACTGCCAGTCATTCCGCTCAAGGACTTCAATATCACCCCGGGAAGCTATGTTGAATTTACCGGCGACCCTTCAAACCCAACACTCAACTTCTCAGCTACGGAAGATATGACATCCACTGTCAGCGATAATTCAGGAAGCCGTTCCGTCAAGTTTAAAACAGGACTCGATGTGCAGGGATCACTCAATCAGATGGGATTGCTTTTCACCATCGATGCACCGGAGGATATGGTAGTGAAGAACGAACTTGCGAGCATGAGCATTGAGGAACGAAACAAACTGGCAGTGGCGATGTTATGTACGGGAATGTATATGTCGTCTACAAACCAGTCGGGAATGGATGCTAACAACGCACTCAACACTTTCCTCGAAAAGGAAATCAACAACATCGCAGGAAAGGCACTCAACACAATGGTGGATGTCGACATGGGTATGGAACAGAGAACAAGGGACGACGGAACAACAAGAACCGACTATTCTTTCAAGTTCTCAAGACGATTCTTCAACAACCGGCTCAACGTAATCATCGGTGGAAAAGTGAGCACCGACGGCGACGGATCGCAAAGAGAATCGGGGGCATACATCGACGACGTTTCACTCGAATGGAGACTCGACCAGGGAGGAAACCGATACGTAAAACTCTTCCATGAACGTAACTATGAAAACCTGTTTGAAGGAGAGCTCATATCCAACGGAGTGAGCTACATCTTCAGAAAGAAAATGGATAAATTCTCTGATATCTGGAAGTCGGTTAAGTTCATACGAAACCGAAACAACCAACAATAATGATTAATGATTAGAAACAATTACATACTGCATACCATTTGCGTTGTGGCAATTATCCTTATGTTCAACGCATGTTCCACTACATCAAACTTGCCGGAATGGGAACACCTTTATACAGGACTGAAAAAAACTACCATTCAGGACAAGAAGGATACTTATGCCGAGAGCGAAGCAATTGCTGAAGTAAAGGCATTGATAGCCTACGCACCAAACAACCCGCTCTTCGGAAGTTCATCAGTCAGAACACCGTTCCCTATCGGACTTTGGATACATAATAACTTTGAGGGGAAGAATAATCCTACCGATTTCGATAAGTGGCTCAACAATTCTTTTGGATCTGAATATATAACTATATCACATGTGAATCCTGAGATGAGGGCACAAATCGCTACCAACACTCTGCAAAACTATGGATACTTCAACGGAAATGTCACATACGAACTAATAACTCAGAAAAACCCGAAAAAACAGAAAATAAGATACAACATCGACCTCAACCAACCATATATGCTTGATTCGGTGCATTATGCCTTCCGCGACATACAAGATAGCATCATAAAAGCAAACTACGATAAACGATACCTAAAGAAAGGTGACCAGTTCTCGGTGGTCAATCTCGATGCCGAAAGAGCCAGAATAACTGAGGATATGAAAAACAACGGATACTATTATTTCCGCGACGACTATATCAAATATATTGCCGATTCGGTCAGCAAACCTGATACAGTGGCATTGGTGGTGGCTAAGGATATGGATGCACCCGAAACTGCTACAAAACAAGTCCACATCGGTAACGTGACTATGTATATACGAAATAATACATCCATGATGAATGCAAGAGTGCGGCGTGATTCCACTATGACAGACTCTGCAAGAAGAGCTATGGCACGAAGAATGGTGGCCTACGACGACAGTGTGGAGTTCGAGGGAGTAAGATTCGTATACCAGGGTAGCAAGTCGCCTATCAGCACAAGGGTGCTGAGAAGAAATATAAAGGTACAACCAAGCCAACTCTATAAGAAAAGCGACGTGGACCTGACAACACAGAATCTCAGCAATATGCAAATGTTCCGACAAATTCAGTACTCATTTGTGCCACGCGACTCTGTAGGGTCAGATACACTCGACCTTAATATCAACGTCACATTTGACCAACTAATGGACCTCGAGGCTGAATTCAGCTTTACACAGAAGAGCAATGATCAGATAGGACCACACGGAAAGGTGGGAATCACTAAGCGTAATGCTTTCGGACATGGAGAAACAATGGGAATCGACCTTATAGGGTCATACGAGTGGCAGACTGGTAATAAAAACAAAGACACCAACACTCCGCCTGACTCCTATGAAGCTGGGCTCAACTTCTCACTTACATATCCTTGGCTCTTCTTCCCTGGACTGACAAAAAAACGATTCCAGTATCCATCATCAACGGCATTTAAAGCTAATATCGACCACATCAACCGCTCCGGCTACTACAGACTGGTCACATTCGGAGTGGAGGCTGACTACGATTTCCAGACATCACAGTATATCTCACATCAGGTCATTCCAATTACTGTGAAATACAACCATCTACTGCAGACTTCACAGACTTTCGACGATATCACATCGGTCAACTCTGCTCTATATATGTCGCTCAAGGATCAGTTCATTCCGGCCATGCAATATACATTCAAGTTCGACAACTCAAGCAAACAGCTTACACGTTCTATAACACACCTATCACTCACTGTCAAGGAAGCAAGTAATATCATAAGCGGTATTGGAGCATTGGCAGGACAGGATTTCAACCAAGAGGGTAAGAAAATATTCGGAAACCCCTATGCTCAGTTCCTTAAAGTCAATGGTGAACTCACAAACTACTTCAAACTGACTAAGAACTCCACACTTGCTACACGCCTACGAGCTGGAGTGGTCTGGACATACGGCAACTCATCTATTGCACCATTCAGCGAACTTTTCTTTGTGGGAGGAGCCAACTCCATTCGTGCTTTCACCGCACGATCAATTGGTCCTGGAGCATATCGCGACCGACAACGCAGAGGAACATACCTCGATCAGGCTGGAGACCTTCTGCTCGAGGCTAATGCAGAATACCGCTTCAGAATGATCAGCAACCTCTACGGAGCTTTGTTCATCGATGCAGGTAATGTGTGGCTGCTCAATCCTGACGACAGTCATGACCAAGGCGAACTCGGAGCTACCGGCTTCTTCAAGTCTATGGCGCTCGGAACGGGATTCGGACTACGCTACGACCTCGAATTTCTTGTGCTGCGTCTCGACTTTGGTATCGGAATACATGCACCTTACGACACAGGAAAAACCGGTTACTATAATATACCAAAATTCTCCGACGGACTTGGAATACACTTCGCTGTGGGATATCCGTTCTAAAAAGTTCATAGTTTATAATTTATAGTTTATAGCAGATAGTTGATAGCAGATAGCTGATAGTTTATAGTTGATAGTTGATGGCGTTGTACGTAAATCACATGATGTAGGGGCGTGCCTTGTGCGCGCCCGTCCAACCGTAAAACTTTTTAATCCCTCAGACACATTAAGTCAGGTACAACCTGTAATAACCGTTGGACACCGTTCACAAAAAGTAAAATAATTCTTCATCCTTCATTAAAAAAACGTCCGTATAATAAAATTCCCAATTCCCAATTCCTAATTCCTAATTCCTAATTCCTAATTCCTAATTCCCAATTCCTAATTTTAAAAATAATTCCTAATTAAAAAAATAGTGTTAACTCGAGTTCTCATAGTATTATTCCTCCTCGTCGTTATTCCCGATGCCTACATCTATTATCAGTATGTCAGAAAATGGACATCCAAGTGGATTTATCGCCTACTGTCTTTCATACCGTCTCTCATACTTGTAGTGTATTTCATTAGCGTTTATGCAAACGACGATATGAGGTCTGACCACCAGCCTATGGTCGGAACATTCATGATGATTTTTCTCCTGCTCACGGCACCGAAGATGCTTTTCACCATCTTCGATTCCATAGGGCTGCTCTCAAAACATATTTCTCAGCGGCCTACGGCATCTCTCCAGCAAGTGATTAGCGAAGATGAATTATCTACCAAAAAGGAAGAACTTAGCCCGGAGAGAATCAAAAGAGGAGAGACCATACATCGATACGTACGACTCTTCGCAATGGCACTGGCACTCTATGCAGCATTCATAATAATTTACGGATTTTTATGGGGACGGAGCAGATACCAAGTATATCAGCATACAGTCTACTTTGATAACCTACCAGAGGCCTTCGACGGATACCGAATACTCCAGTTCTCCGACCTCCATGTTGGTACATTCAATGATGGACATCAGAGTGATGTCACTACCATCGTCAACCTCATCAACCGTCAGAAATGCGATGTCGTGCTATTCACCGGAGATATCGTGAATTACGAGTCACGTGAACTACAGGGTTACGAACAGACGCTCTCATCTATCAACGCACCCGACGGAGTCTTCTCCATCTTGGGGAACCACGACTACGACATGTATCTCGCATTCTCAAACGAACAAGAGAAAAATCAGGATATTGAGATAATCAAGAAAAAAGAAAAAGATTTTGGATGGAAACTCTTGCTCAACGAAAACCATATCTTAAGGAGGGGTAACGATTCTATTGCTATCATCGGAACCGAAAACGACGGACTTCCACCATGGCCGGCACTCGGCGACCTCGGAAAAGCTACCAGCGGACTTCACAACATAATGCGCGATAGCATCGGAAACGACCAAGAACCACACACCTTCTCTGTGCTTCTCACCCACGACCCTACATACTGGAGGCGGGGAGTGATACCACAAACCAGAATCGACCTCACACTATCTGGACATACACATGCCGGACAGTTCAAACTATTCGGATGGTCGCCTATTCAGTGGAAATATGATGAGTGGTCGGGATTCTATGAAAAAGGTCCACAACTCATTAATGTCAACGATGGAATCGGACAAATTCTGCTGCCTTTCCGATTTGGTGCATGGCCGGCAATAGATGTCATAACTCTCAAAAAAAATAATAATGAAAAGCGTCCTTAATATTCTTTACAAAATTTATTCGTTTCTCATAGCACTCCCTATTTTCTTGGTTGTAACAATCATAACGGCATTGATTATAACTATTGCTGCATTGATTGGCGACAAAGACTATACCGATTACTTCATGTCAAAATGGTGGTCTCGGATAACATTGGCGGTCTTTCTCATCGGAGTGAAAGTGGAAGGCCGGGAAAAACTCAACAAGCGACAGTCATACGTATTCCTTGCCAATCATCAGGGATATTTCGATATATTCCTCATATATGGATATCTTGGACATAATTTCAAGTGGATGATGAAGGAATATCTCAGAAAAATTCCGTTCGTAGGCTTTGCGTGCACAGCATCAGGACAGATCTTCGTCGACGACACCAGAGCGGGAATAAAGAAAGCGGTGGAACAATCCAGAAAAACTCTTACTTCAGGCATGTCGATGGTCATCTTCCCTGAAGGAACACGCACATACGATGGAACAATGAGTGAATTCAAGCGAGGTGCATTCATGCTGTCTAACGAAATCGGACTGCCCATCGTGCCTATGACAATCAATGGATCATTCCATGTCTTCAGCCGTAAAGCTAAGTCGGTAACACACGGCTCATTATCTCTTATCATTCACGAGCCTATACAGCCCGAATATTATCAAGCAAAACCTACAAAACAATTTATGCAAGAGGTGTTCGACATCATCAACAACGACCTCAAACCATAAGACGTTCAGCCATTACCCCCTCCGCACGGCAATTTTTTCATTATTCATTTTTCATTATTCATTTACCCACCCTCCTCCGTGCTGGACCCACCTACACTCCAGTCTCAAAACTCATGTATAGTGCTACGTAAACAAGAGCGCGGGCGTCTCGACCGCTCAAAAAATCAAAAAGTCCGCTTTCTTAACAACCTCCTTTCCCTGTAGTACATCATGTATGCTGGAAGGAGGCGATGCCTCCAGGCGTCGTTGCCCCCGACTTTCCACGTATACCCTGAATGGCATTATCCAAAATGTAAAGAATAAAACCGTTAACGTTGTTTGATAAATAGGGTGGGGCAATTTAGCCAAAAAGGAATCTCAGCGCTTCTTCCACCTTCCTCACACCACAAACCTTTATCGACATCTTCTTAGTGTCAATTCCGTTTAGGTTGGCCTTGGGAATCAGAATCGTTTCAAAACCCAGTTTCTCAGCCTCGCTGATGCGCTGAAGAATACGGCTTACAGGACGTATCTCACCGCTCAGCCCCACCTCGCCGCAGATACACACATTGCGGTCAATCGCTGAATCCACATTGCTCGATAGCACAGCTGCTATCACAGCAAGGTCCGTGGCTGGGTCAGTTACACGTAGTCCACCGGCTATATTCATATACACGTCTTTCTGGCAAAGCTTGAAGCCTATACGCTTTTCAAGCACGGCAAGCAGCATGTTCAGCCTACGTGTGTCAAAGCCTGTGGCAAGACGCTGAGGAGTGCCATAGGCTGCGGTGCTCACCAAAGCCTGTGTCTCTATCAATAGAGGACGAACACCCTCTATAGCACATGCTATGGCAACACCGCTCAAACCCTCCGACTGTTCGATATCCGACAGCAACAGCTCTGAAGGATTGCTAACAGGACGAAGACCATTGTGAACCATCTCATAGATGCCAAGTTCGGCAGTGCTACCAAAGCGGTTTTTGATGGCACGAACGATGCGGTACATATACTGACGGTCGCCCTCAAATTGAAGAACAGTGTCTACCATGTGTTCTAAGATTTTTGGACCGGCTATGCTACCTTCCTTGTTGATATGGCCTATCATAATAACAGGTGTGTTGCTCTCCTTGCAGAATTTCAGGAGCATGGCGGCACATTCGCGTATCTGACTTACACTTCCGGGAGAACTCTCCACATTCTCCGTGGCCATAGTTTGGATAGAGTCTATGACAACGATGTCGGGATCAACCGATTCTATGTGCTTGAACACTGTCTCTATCATTGCCTCACAAACCACCAGCACGTTTGGCTCGTCAAAGGAAGGTGTTGCTGAACCATCAGCCGACAATGGATTCTCCATAATACGGTCGGCACGAAGTTTAAGCTGGCGAGCACTCTCCTCACCGCTTACATACAGCACCTTCTTGTCTTTCAGACCCAAAACAGTCTGAAGTATAAGTGTTGACTTTCCGATGCCGGGCTCACCACCAAGCAAAACCAGAGAACCTGGAACCAAACCACCGCCAAGAACACGATTCAGTTCGTTATCGTTCAGGTTGATGCGAGGAGAATCCTCTGTGGCTATCTGGCTCATTGCAATCGGACTGCTGCCAACCGACATGCTGAAACCATCATTCGATGACACGCCACCACTGCTCTTGCCTAACTTAACCTCTGCGAATGTGTTCCATTCGCCACAAGAAGGACAACGACCGATCCATTTCGGTGAGTCATAACCACATGAATTACATACGTATGCTGTCTTCTGTTTTGCCATATTTTTTAATTGTTAAATATCCTCTTCTTATTTAATGCTATTATAAATACCATAAATTCGTCTACTACCACAACCAGCTTGTCTACTCGTCTACTTGTCAACTAAAAAAAACATTCAAATCCCTATCTGTTCTGTCGAATAAATTCCATCGGACTCATATCTGTCACTTTCTTGAATAAACGACCAAAATAGCTCACATTGTCATAACCCAGCGAATGAGCCACTTCTTTAACATTGTGTCTGCCTTCTATAAACATCAGTTGTGCCTGCTGGATGCGCTGACGAATGATGTAGTTGGTTGGTGTCTCACCGGTCTGAGCTTTGAAAAGACGTATGAACGCATCTTTACTCAGTGAGGCATCATACGATAAGCCGTCAAGAGATAGACGACCCGACAGATTCTGCTCAATTGTATACAGACTCTTTATAATTCGATCATCCCTCAAGTCGCGTTTCTTGCTGCTTTGAGAGAAAAAACGAGAAATAAGTTGAAGCAAGATGCCTTTAATCTCTATCTGAATATATAAAGGCAGATTCTGAAAACGTTGGATTGCCTTAATTAGAGAATCACGGTTGTCGTAGCTCTCTGGTAAATAATTGTTCAATGCTATATTGGGACACAAGGAATGTAGACGTTTTATGTTTTCCACGTCTTGAGAAGTGGCATTAATCTCAAAAGGGAAATTATAGTCCTTGTAGAAATTGATTATCATCTTCGACTGGTCAATGCAGTGGATATAGTAATGGGAAAACGGACCATTGTTGTTGTAGTAGTGACTCGTAAGCGCTGGAATCAAATACAGTTTTCCGGGAGTGAGCCTGTGGCGCTTATTGCTTATGGTCACAGTGCTCTCACCATCAGTCATATAATAAATTCGCGTAAAGCTACTGTTTATCGGACCATAGTTCCAAGAACCGTTCAGGCTGGCATAACCTTGGTTCAGTAAATGAAAGTCGAAATTGGTTGATAAACTCATGATTACAAATTTAATCATTTTTTCGCTTATAAACAATCATTTTTATTAAAAAATTGTCATTATATCGATAAATTTGATAATTATATCGATAGAATTTCAAATTTTGGCATTATATAATTACTCTTATTAACAATATTCCTTAATTTAGCATTTGGAAAACATATTTTACATTTAAGGAGAATCAATAATAAACAGAATAATTTAACTAACTAATTAAACAAACGTATGAGAACAAAAATCTTATCTCTTTTATTGTGTGTTATGGCGGCTATAAACGCTAATGCACAGACACTACCCGATGTTGCCATAGCTGAAGGACCATTTGGTGCCAATTGGGCAAGTTTGAGCAACTGGGAATGTCCGGATTGGTTCCGCGATGCCAAATTTGGAATATGGGCACACTGGGGACCACAATGTCAGGCTGAAGACGGCGACTGGTATGCACGCCACATGTACTTTCCAGGACAAAGCCAGTACAATTATCATGTATCTAATTTTGGAGACCCATCAGTTTATACACTAACTGCCTTGCGTGGAGCATGGGAAACATATCAAACGGAAGGATTTACAGATGGAGGTGAGTTGACTGACAATTCGGGAACAGATATCACAGAAGAAAAACTCATTGAGACAGAGAGTGACTGATATACTCCCTGCTTATAATGAAGACTGGTTTACCATCGACGGAAGGAAACTCACAGGAAAGCCTCAGCAGAAAGGTACTTATATAGTGGGTGGTAAAAAAGTGTTCATCAAGTAAAATCGACTGATTATGATGAAAGAATATTTAAAACCATCTACCGACATATTGTCAACATCATTCACAATAATGACGCAGATAAATGTAATTGTTATTTATTACTCACATGTGAAAAACAAAATAAACATAAATTTTCATTTTTCATTTAAAAACCTCTTTATCTCCTCTTTCTTCATACCTCGCCTTCGTGCATAATCCTCCAGCTGCTCATCCGTTATCTCACCAATATCAAAGTAATGTGCACTGGCTTCAGAAAGCATCAGTCCCGACACTGAGGCATGAGGAATCATCATACCATTATCTGTAAGACTAATGCCTATAGATGAAAAATCAAGCAATTCGTCGAGCAAGAAATTAACCGATATGTCGGGAAGTGAAGGATAACCTACGGCTGGGCGAATACCTTGAAACTTCTCCAAATGCAAATCTTTGATGCTGAGGCTCTCGTCGGGAGCATAACCCCATATCTCCTTCCTCACAGTCTCGTGAAGCTTTTCGGCTGCTGCCTCTGCAAGGCGGTCGGACAACGTCTGAACCAACAATGCTTCATAGCCATCCCCACTTATTGCCGTATCTACATGCAAACTGATGCTCCCACTTGCAGAAACGGGTGGGGGAGCGACACTCACAGATGTGGCAAACACACCAATCCTGTCATACACATTCCCTCGCTCATGAATGAAATCGGCAAGAGAGAGACAGTAGCCTTCTTTGTCGGGGCGGAGGCTGCGGAGCATAGGCAGGCGAAACTCTTTCTCGCCAACTATTAAAACAATATCATCTTCATCGCTGTAGCAAGGAAACAACTTAATTGAGCAACGGATGCTCACGTTGTTATGCATTGTTGAAAGCCTATGACATGCCTCATGGTATAAAGCCAGTGCTTCTTCTGCTCGCAGACGCTCTGATGAATCAAAACAATTCACCCATGACCTCTGGCATGCATCACAACCATGTATCTGGCTAATTCCGGAAAACTTTTGTGGAAAGCCCCAGGCATGAAAGAAATACGTCCAGTTTATATAATCAATTATGTCTGAAATACTATAATTCACCAACATAACCACAATCCTCCATGATAATCTAACGTCTTGTCTTATATCTGATGAATATAAACATCATTCCCAATTCCTCATTCCTAATTTTAAAAACTACTCATCCCGCATGGCTCAAATTCCTAATTCCTAATTCCTCATTCCTAATTTAAAAAACTACTCATCCCGCATGGCTCAAATTCCTAATTCCTAATTCCTAATTTTAAAAAAACTACTCATCCCGCATGGCTCAAATTCCTAATTCCTAATTCCTCATTTAAAAAACTACTCATCCCGCATGGCTCAAATTCCTAATTCCTAATTCCTAATTCCTAATTATTAAAAGTAAGCGCTTTCCCTCGTATTCCATCCACTACGATACCATCGCTATAGGCCGTCCTGCCGTTCACAATCGTACGTCGTACTTTCCATTTGAATGTGCGCTCATCCATCGGAGTCCAACCGCATTTAGTGTAGTAACGTCCGGAAAGCACCTGCCAGTTGGCATTTGGGTCAACCAATGCCAAATCTGCATAATACCCCTCGCGAATAAAACCTCGACGGTCGATGTGAAACAATGTGGCTTGGTTGTGACATAACAGCTCAACTACCTTAGTGATAGGAAGATAACCTTGGTCGCTCAACTCAAGCATACTGACAAGAGAAAACTGTATCATTGGCATACCCGACATGGCACGCAAAGCACCACCCACCTTCTCTTTCAGCAGATGAGGGGCATGGTCGGTAGACACCACGTCGATGATACCGGTTGGCAAAGCCTCACGAAGGGCCTCGCGATCTTCGAAACTCTTGACTGATGGATTGCATTTTATCTTGCAACCCATGTGGTCGTAGTCTTCTGTAGAGAACATCAGATGGGGAAGAGCAACCTCGCAAGTCAAACGTTTTTCTTCAAGTGTTTCGTCGTTGCTGAATAGCTCCAACTCCTGAGCAGTGGATATATGTGCCACGTGCAGGCGAGCGCCGGTCTCGCGTGCTATCTTTACTGCAAGTGATGAGGAAGCTATGCATGCCTCAGCGCTGCGGATGCGGGTGTGATAGCGGACAGGGAAGTCGTTCTGACCCTTGAAGCGCTTCTTGAACGTCCGGATATTACGCTCTATGATGTCGGTGTCTTCGCAGTGAGTCATAACCAGGACCGGCGACTCAGAAAAGATGGCACGAAGAGCAGACTCGTTGTCAACGAGCATACCACCGGTGCTGCTGCCCATAAACACCTTCACGCCAGGAACCTTATTGGTATCTATATTTTTGATCACGTCAAGATTGCTGTTTGTGGCTCCTATATAGAAGGAATAGTTCACACGGCTGTCTTCGGCAGCTATCGCATGCTTTTCCTCCAACGCCTCCAATGTGGTCGTCGGAGGGATGGTGTTTGGCATATCCATATAAGATGTCACGCCACCGGCTGCCGCTGTACGGCTCTCTGAACCGATATCTGCCTTGTGAGTCATCCCCGGCTCACGGAAATGAACATGGCTGTCGATTACACCTGGCAATAGATACAATCCCGTGCCATCAATCACTTGATCGTAGATAGATAAATCATTGACTGGAGACTTTATCACTGCCTTGATAAACTCACCCTCTATCAACACACTGCCTACAAATTCTTCACCCTCATTTATTATCGTTGCATTATGTATGATCGTCGTCATGGATTATAAAATATTATTACAGAACGGTTAAACAAATGTAAATCTTTCATTATTGGCATCCTCGTCTTCTAAGAACATTACCTAACTTCCCTTTACCTTAGGGTACTTCTTAAACCATCCGTCCCAGCGAAGACGCATAACGCCAAACAATGCCTCGGAGAAGATCCCACCGCTCATCTTCGACGTGCCCTCAACGCGGTTAACAAACACCACGGGCACTTCCTTTATCTTGAAACCACATTTGTAGGTCGTGAATTTCATCTCTATCTGGAAAGCATAGCCCTTGAAACGAATCTTGTCAAGATCGATAGTTTCAAGCACTCGACGCTTATAGCATTTGAAACCTGCTGTCGTGTCGTGAACCTTGAAACCGGTGATGAAACGTACGTATTTTGACGCGAAATAAGACATCAAAACCCTCCCCATCGGCCAATTCACAACATTTACACCCGACACGTAGCGAGAACCTATTGCCAGATCGTAACCATCATCTGCACAAGCGGAATAGAGACGTGGCAAGTCGTGCGGGTCGTGAGAAAAGTCGGCATCCATCTCGAAAATATAATCGTAATTGTGCTCCAGGCTCCATTTGAAACCACAGATATAAGCGGTGCCAAGACCCAATTTCCCAGCACGCTCAACGATAAACAATTGGTCCTTGAACTCATCTGACATCAAACCCTTTACGATATCAGCTGTACCATCGGGAGAACCATCGTCGATTACGAGTATATGAAATGACTTCTCCAATGAAAAAACCGCACGGATTATCTTCTCGATATTTTCCTTTTCGTTGTAGGTCGGAATAATTACTATGCTATCGCTCGCTCTCATAAAAATGCGTTTAGAAACAAATTTTATTTGCGAATATACAAAAAAAAATACAAATATCACATTCTTGAAAAAAATAATTGAACTTTATAAAATAATACTTTATATCTTTCGTTTTATTCATAGTTGAGAACCGATACCATTATGCCTATGCAGAATTCTACTCCAAATTCAGAAAAAAACAAGAAAAGATGTTGCAAACAAGCCGTTTCTAAACTCAAGACAGTTAAAGATAATTTAAAGCCAAGTGCCGACGCTTTGTTTTTTGTAAGACTATTTGCCAGAGCATGCCAGCCGGCATACTAATCATCAAGAATAAAACGAACTTACTGACAAATAATAACGTTTCGTATTCTATTATCAAGCATTCTTTAACTTGCTTAACTTCCAAGCGCAGCGATAACTTATTCAACATCATCCCTTGGATAAACAAAAATTGCTTAAATTATTGACGTTCGGACAGAATGTCAAACGTGTGAGTGACGTCATACATCGACCTCGCTTCAAGTCTGTTGTTTTGGGTGGACTACCTTGTTCTTCAGCAACTGCTATGTTTGCCAGCCTGGCAAGCAAAGACAAGGACATGCCGTCATGCCTCTTCATCCTCAACGACGAGGACGAAGCCGGGTATTTCTATAACGACCTCGTTCAGATGATGAGTGAGGAGGCGGTTCTCTATTTCCCTTCATCTTATCGAAGAGCAATCAAATACAACCAGAAAGACCAAGCTAACGAAATCCTCCGTACCGACGTGCTGAGCAAACTGGAGAAAGGTGGGATGACATTCGTGGTTACATATCCTGATGCACTGGCAGAGAAAGTCATGTCCAAGCGCGAACTGGATGCCAATACTCTCAACATAGCAGTAGGAGAAACCCACGACTTCACAGAACTCGAACAATGGATGGACAACCACGGATTCATACATTGCGACTATGTGTACGAGCCTGGACAATATGCCATCCGAGGTAGCATCTTCGATGTCTATTCTTTCGCGTCTGAGGACCCCTTTCGTATTGACTTCTTCGGCGACGAGGTAGACTCCATTCGTACATTCGATATTCAGACACAACTCTCAGTAAAATTGTGCGACGCCATCAAGATAGTACCTGAGCTATCCGACAACGAGGATGAATATGTGTCATTTGCGGAATTCATACCCGACGACATGATCATCGTCACGAAAAACATCAAATATGTCTATGAACGAATACAACGAATATATGAAGAGGGATTCGCTCAGCAGGCACATATCGAAAGTACGGCTATAAACCAAAACGACCAGACAGAAAAACTGGGTAAACTCTTCCGACGTATGGTGGTCGAACCGGAAAAGTTCCAGAAAGACATGGACTCCAGGAAGATAGTCACCATCTCTCCGTCAAAACGTAATCCGGAAACCATCACCGGTAGCACATCGGTATATGTGGATTTCAATGTGTCGCCACAACCTCTATTCCATAAGCAGTTTCAGCTATTCAAGGATGAGTGCAAGTCACTACAGCAAAAAGACTATCAGATATATGTGCTGTCCGACAATCCTAAGCAGATAGAACGACTATGGGACATCATGTCGGCCGACGACGAAGGAATTGATATCCTGGCAGCTATGGATAGCGTAACATGCATCTTGCATGAGGGATTCGTCGACCACGACTCAAAAATAGCACTACTTACCGATCATCAGATTTTCGACCGCTTCCATAAATACAACCTTCGAAGCAGCAAGGCAAGAAGCGGAAAAGTGGCACTTACACTCAAGGAAATACAGCAGTTTGAGGTGGGAGACTATGTAGTACACATCGACCATGGGGTAGGAAGGTTTGCCGGACTTATCAGAGTGCCGATCGACGGAGTCATGCAGGAGATGATTAAAATCACATATCAGAACAACGACTTTGTATATGTGTCGATACACTCGCTCCACAAGGTGTCGAAATATAAGGGACGGGAGGGTGAACCACCACGAATTAACCGGCTGGGAACAGGAGCATGGGAAAAGATGAAAGACCGTGTGAAAACAAAAGTCAAGGACATTGCACGCGACCTCATCAAACTATATGCAAGAAGAATGCAAGAGAAAGGATATGCCTATTCTCACGACACATATCTACAACACGAACTGGAGGCTTCATTCGCCTACGAGGATACTCCTGACCAACTCAAGGCTACGCAAGACGTGAAACACGACATGGAGAGCCAGCAGCCTATGGACCGACTAATCTGTGGAGATGTCGGATTCGGAAAAACAGAAATTGCTGTGAGAGCTGCTTTCAAGGCTGCAACCGACGGAAAGCAAGTGGCTGTACTTGTGCCTACTACTGTGCTTGCATATCAGCATTTTATCACTTTCTCACAAAGGTTAAAAGACTTCCCAGTCAATGTGGAATATCTGTCAAGAGCAAGGACTGCAAAAGAACAGAAACAAATACTCGACGACTTAAAAAACGGAAAAATAGAAATCATCATAGGAACTCACAAACTTATCGGAAAGGATGTGAAATTCAAAGACCTGGGACTACTTGTTATTGACGAGGAACAAAAGTTTGGAGTCGGAGTAAAGGAAAAACTGCGTCAGATGAGGGTCAACGTCGACACTCTGACAATGACAGCAACACCTATACCAAGAACTCTTCAGTTTTCACTCATGGGAGCACGCGACCTCAGCGTTATCAGCACGCCACCACCTAACAGACATCCAATACAGACTGAAATACATACACTCACACCCGAAATAGTGGCTGAAGCTATCAATTTCGAACTTAGCCGTAACGGACAGGTGTTCTTCGTAAACAACAAAATCAGTAACCTCGGCGAACTGAAGAACATGATAAACCGTCATGTGCCTGATGCACGTGTATGTATAGGACATGGACGTATGGACCCGAAAGAACTGGAGCAGATTGTACTCGATTTCATTAACCACGACTATGATGTGCTCTTGTCCACCACAATCATCGAAAACGGAATAGACGTGCCGAATGCTAACACAATTATAATTAATTCGGCACACAATTACGGACTCAGCGACCTGCATCAGATGCGGGGACGGGTCGGAAGAAGCGACAAGAAAGCGTTCTGTTATCTGCTCGCACCACCATTAGCGGCTCTGCCGGATCAATCGAGAAGACGACTCATGGCTGTGGAAAACTTCTCTGAATTGGGCTCTGGACTAAACATCGCTATGCAGGACCTTGACATTCGTGGGGCTGGAAATATGCTGGGAGCAGAACAGAGTGGATTCATTGCAGACCTCGGATACGAAACATATCAGAAGGTGCTTAGCGAAGCTGTGGCGGAACTCAAGGCTATGGAGTTCTCCGACCTATGGGCTAACGAAACTGAGGATAAAGAACAGGAAAAACAGAACGCAAGAATCGACTTCGATATCGATTTCGTCAGCGAATGTAATATTGAAACCGACATTCCGGCATCATTCGACGAATTATACATACCAAGCAGTGGAGAACGAATGGCACTGTATCGTGAACTCGACCAAATCAATTCCGATGCCGAACTGGAAAAATATAAGTCGAGACTCATAGACCGATTCGGACCTGTGCCTGAGAAGGGTGAGGAACTCATACGTATAATGCCGCTCAAGCGTCTGGCATGCAAACTGGGAATAGAACGTATTTTCCTGAAAAAACACTCCATGACATGCTATCTCGTGGAAGACCACCAAAGCCCTTACTACCAAAGCACTGCATTCGGAAAACTACTCAATTTTGCCACCAGATTCCCTCGACGTTGCAAACTCATCGAAGCGGCTAAAAGAGCAATACGAATCGACAACGTCAACACAGTTAAAGAAGCATTGCAAATACTTGAAAACATCACATACCAAAAACTATAAACTATCCCCATCTGCATGGCTAAAACAACCACAAGGTTGTTTATCATCTTCTCCCAAGTAGAAAAATAAAAAAACATCCTCAGGGAACATAGGTCCACTATGCTGAGACATTGTCGCAGCTAATAAAAAAACTCCGTATGGCAAAAATTCCTAATTCCTAATTAAAATATACTATATATCATATTCCTGGCAGCGACTCACCATTGATTTTCCTATACAAATCCAAGGAAAATACATCCGTCATGCCAGATATGAAATCCACTACCGCCATCAAACGGTCGTAGGCTGATTCGGCACGTACATCATATTGCGACGACACTCTCGACAACAATAACTTAGAATAAGCCTTGTCTGGCTCCATAGCAGCTTCAACAAACAAATCAATCAGCTGAGAGATAATCTTGTAACCTGCCAACTCAATATCTACTACATTCTTGTTTTTATAGATCTTCTCAACCGACAACTCGCTACAACGCTTATAAGCCAAACCAATCGAACCCGGTAGATTCTTTATCAGAGAACCGTCAAAACTCCCTTCAAGAATTTTATCCTCATTCTCAATAAACACATCAACGCAGGCACTTTCCAAGATGCCGATGGCTGAAGAACGAAGATATGCCACCTTCTCGTTCTTGTCTGCTACATGCGACATGATTTCTACCATGTGGCTGTGCTTGTCGAATGGGATGAAGCCCATCAGCAATTCTTTGGTTTCGTCCAGAGTCAGAATACCAAGCTTATGGGCATCCTCTATATCCATAATTTCATAACAGATGTCGTCGGCCGCCTCAACGAGATAAACTAACGGATGACGACACCAGCTGCCGTCTGTCTTGCGATCTATGCCAAGCTCTTCGGCTATGGTCAGATAAGTCGGCTCTTCACTCTTGAAAAAACCGAATTTGTTCTTTTTTCCGGCCATCGTCGAAGGGAATGGATATTTCACTATGGAAGCAAGAGTGGAATAAGTCATCACAAAACCACCCCTACGACGTCCAACAAACTGATGGGTGAGCAAACGGAAGGCATTGGCATTGCCATCAAAATGAGTCAAGTCGGCCCATTCTTCATCACTCAGGAAATCTCTGTATTTCTTGCCATTACCCTCGCTGAAATACGTCGATATCGACGTCTCGCCTGAATGACCAAAGGGTGGGTTGCCAAGGTCGTGAGCCAAGCAGGCTGCACTCACTATGCTGCCACATTCGCTGATATGGGAATCTCCAAGCTCAGGATGAAGACGAAGAATCTCTCTCGATACATCATCACCAAGCGAGCGACCTACGCTTGCCACCTCAAGCGAATGGGTCAGACGATTATGTACAAACACGCTGCCTGGCAAAGGAAACACCTGAGTCTTGTTTTGCAACCTACGAAAAGGGGCAGAAAAAATCAAACGATCGTAGTCGCGACGAAACTCAGTGCGGTCGTCACGACGTTTGTAATGTGTGTCTTCCTGACCTAAACGTTTATTCGATATAAGCTTTTTCCATTCCATAAGATAAATCTAAAAACAACTTGAATATTCGTCTACTCGACAAATAGAATAAACTTGTTAACTAAATATAATTTTTAATGCAAAAATACATAAAACACATGAAATACTAAAAAAAATAAGATTTTATTACTAAATTTGCATACTAATAGGGGTATGAGAAATATATAAAAACAAAACAACTTGTTTATTCGCCAACTTATAAGAAAATGAACATAAAAATAATAAACAAATCACATCATCAGCTGCCGGCATACCAAACGCCTATGTCGGCAGGAATGGACCTCAGGGCCAATCTCGACAAACCAATCACACTGCAGCCTATGCAACGCTGTATGGTTCCTACAGGACTCTACATCGCTCTGCCTGAAGGATATGAGGCACAGGTGAGACCAAGAAGTGGACTGGCAATAAAAAAAGGTGTTACAGTGCTCAACACCCCTGGCACAATTGATGCTGACTACAGAGGAGAAATATGCGTCATTCTCATTAACCTCTCACAGGAACCATTCGTCATTAACGATGGAGAACGAGTGGCACAAATGATTATATCAAAATATGAACAAGCTTCTTGGCAACAAGTCGACTCGCTTGATGAAACTTTGCGTGGAGCAGGAGGCTTCGGCCATACTGGGGTATAGCACTTTTCAACTAATTTACAAACAACTTGTCTACTCGTCTACTTGTCAACTAAAGTAAAATAATTTTTCATTTTTCATTATTATTCATTTCTGTGAACAAATACAGAGTTTTGTTTGTAATTATCGCTCTTGCAGTCTATGCTGGTTTAAAGGCGCAAGATGCCAATCAAATTGATGAGCCTGTCAGGCAGAAAGCCGATATGTTCTATCTCGATGCCGTCAATCAACGTCTCAAAGGAAACCATTCAGAGGCGTTTGAACTATATCGGCATGTGCTCAGCATCTGCCCTAACCATGTGGGGGCTAACTACGATATATCATCCTACTACCATGGAATAGGCGACAACCAAATGTCGAGAACAAGCCTCGAAAATGCAGCTAAGGCCGATCCTGCTAACTACTGGGCTAATATGGGACTGGTCCAACTATATGCATCCACCGGCGACAACGACAAAGCATTGAATGCTTTGGAGAATATGGCTGAGCAGTACCCTAATAATAGCACTGTCCTACTCATGCTGGAAGACCTCTATATCAAACAGAAAAACTACGACAAGGTAATCAATGTGCTAAACCGACTTGAACTACATGAGGGAATAAGTGAGCAAATATCTTTGGAGAAACTTCGTATCTACAAACAGATGGGAAAAGACAACGAAGCAATGGAAGTGCTCAGAAAACTCGATGCCGACAATCCTTACGACGTTAGATATAAAGTTATGATGGGCGACTTCTTTATGGATAAAAGACAGTTCGACAAGGCTTATGACATCTATAAGGAACTCTATGAGAAAGAACCCGAACAACTCAGCGTGCTACTCGCCCTCGGAAGATATTATGAGGAAACAAGAAATGTGGAACAATATAACAAAATAATCGGAGAAATAGTCACAAATGAGGCTCTCGACAATAGTATCAGGCTATCGGTCATGCAGGAAATATGCACTTCGAGCCTATACGACAACCAGAATAACGACACTACTATGGTGATGGAACTCTTCGATAATATATTGGCTATGCCACAGGAAAATACCGATATTGCCGAACTTTGTGCAAGATATATGATATCGAGCGAGATGCCTAAGGAAAGAATAAAACCAGTGTTGCATCAAATGCTTGATATCAACCCGCAAGCCGACCTCGCACGCGATCAATTGCTCATCTATGCCATTGAGGAGGACAACGACAACGAAGTGAGAAAACTGTGTACGACTGCTGTGGAATATTCGTCAGACAATCCTCTCTATTATTACTATCTCGGGGTCGTTAACCTCAGAAACCATGACTATCAGAAAACTATTGATGTGTGTAATAAAGGACTGGCTAAGGTTAAGAAAGAAACTAACCTCGACATTATGGTCAATATGTATGCTGTTATCGGAGACTCTTACCATCGGATTGGACAAAACGACAAAGCGTATGAATACTATGATTCATGCCTGCTGTATAAACCAAACCAGGTTACTGTGCTAAATAATTACGCTTATTATCTTGCATTAGAAAAGAAAAACCTCAATAAGGCGGAGGAAATGGCTGCAAAGGCTATCGAAATAGAAACCGACAACCCTACATATATAGATACATACGCATGGGTACTCTTCCAGCAAAAAAAATATATACAGGCAAAACAGCAAATCGACAAAGTGATGAGCCTCATCATAGATGACTATCAACCGGCTCATGCCACTCTCGTCGAACATGCTGGAGATATCTATTATAAATGCTCCGATAAAAACAAAGCATTGGAACTCTGGAAAATAGCAAAACAACTCGGAACTAAATCAACTACTATCGACCGAAAAATATCAAAAAAGAGATACTTCGAATTCTGATAAACTAAAACATACTCAGCTAATAAATACTATTCGTCATGATAAAATCAAAAATTAAAATATTTCTTTTAGTCCTCATTGCTTCAACCACCTTGGCATGTGGCACTCAGAAAAAAATGGTCGATAATGCACAGAATACAGCCATTTATGGAGACTTCTCGCCTCAAAAATATCTGAAAACACTTAGCAACAATGAATGTAAAAGCAAATGGATTGCAGCAAAGATAAAATGTACAATAGCCATGGGCGACCAGGATATAAGCACAAAGGGAGAACTTAGAATGAAAGAAGATGAGGTAATACAAATAATTCTTAACGACCCGCTCGCTGCTATCATTGAGGTGGGAAGACTCGAATTTGGAAAACAAAACTTCAAAATGCTCGATAGAGTCAACAAAAGATATATCGATATGCCATACAGCGAGATTGAATTCCTCAAAAAATCAAATATCAACTTCAACACACTACAAAACCTATTCAGGAACCATGTGTTTGTGCCGGCTAAGATAAAACCTGCTCCTGAAGACTTTACATACTCTAACGAAAATGGAGGAAAACCATCACTACAGGAAAATGTGATTCTGCAGTATGCAGATGATATTCTGCAATATAAGTTTATTACCGACCCAAGGACTGAAACTCTTAATAAAACTCGCATTACAGGGAAAAAAGACAGGGAATCGGTATTCGAATTCTCATATTCCGACTTCCAGAAATTCGAAGGCAAACCATTCCCTCACGACATGGCCATGTCATTCATAATGGGCGAGCAAAAAGCTTCTATCATGTTTAAGATAAACTCAATAAAAGATAAGGATGGATGGACCACAAACACCAACATACCATCCAGATATGCTCCTATCGACCCTGAAAAACTATTCAAATCACTTATCGAAAAATAAAAAATAATAAAGCAAACTCGTATATTCGTTTACTAAAACAACAATAAGCATGAAAAAATATATTTTCGGAACCATCATTTTTATTGCGTCTGTATCGATAATCATAGCTGAAAATCAGCCTGGAAAAGGATTAAGCAATAATAAAACGGAGTTGAGAACCGAAAAACAACAAGTGCAGCAGGCTAAAGCACAGTCGCAGGTAAAGGCTGGACGTATTTCACAGTCGATTAAAGCGAATATGGACTCTGTAATCATTCTGGGAAATAGAATTACAGAGCAACAAATCTCTATCGACTCGCTTGGCGCTGACATATCAAACCTAAATACCGATATCGATTCACTGGGAGTACGTCTCGATGAACTAACAGAACAACTTAACGATAAAATGTCGAAATACGGTAAAGCGATGACATTCCTGCAAAGGAGCATGTCGATTCAAGAAAAATTGATGTTTATCTTCGCCTCCGACAACCTCTCGCAGATGTTCCGAAGAATCAGATATATTCGTGAATACTCATCATTCCAGAAAGCACAAGGTATGCTTATCAAAGGTGAACAGGCTGAAGTGAGAAACACACAAAACTCATTGCTCGATGCAAAGGAACGACTGCTGACATCGCAATATATGCTTAAGAAAACCCAGGACGACTTGGCTGCAACAAAGGCAAGCTGCGAAAAGAAAGTGGATTTCCTCAACAGAAATCTCAACGAGGTGAAAGCAGAAATATCGGTTTATGAAAGAAGGGAGGCAGCTATTGATGCACAAATTAATAAAATCATACAACAAGAAATAGCGGCTGAACAACGCCGACAGCAAGAACTGGCAAGACGACAAGCTGCTGCAGAAGCTGCTAAGAAAGCTGCCGCGGAAAGAGCGAGAGCTGCAGAGGCTGCAAGACAGAAGGCTGCAGCGGAAGCTGCTCGTAGGGCTGCGGCTGCAAAGGCTGAGGCTGCCGCAAGAGCTAAGAAAGAAGCTGAAGAAAGAGCTGCTGCTGCCAGAAGAAAAGCTGAACAAGATGCTTTGAATAGAAGGCAGGCTGCAGAGGCAAGAAAGAAAGCGGAACAGGAAAGAAAAGAAGCCGAAGCAAGAGCAAGAAAGGCGAAAAGCGAAGCTGAAAGGGCTGAAGCTGCAAGAAAAGCTGCTGAGGCAAAAAGAAAAGCGGAAGAAGCTAAGCGACAAGAGGAACTGGCAAAAAAACGTGAGGCAGAGGCTAAGGCCGCTCAAGAGGCTGCAAGAAGAAAAGCGGAGGAGGAAGCAAAAGAAGCAAGAGAAAGAGCGAGAGAAGCGGAAAGAACAAGGCAGGAAGCTGCTAAACGAGAAAGAGAGGTGGTAAAAACAAACCCTACGATAACATCGGGTGCCGACGACGCTACTCGACAGTTTGAAGCACACAAGGGAGGAATGCCTCTGCCCGTTTCCGGAGGTGTCATCGTCGGACACTATGGTAAATACAATGTGGCTGGTGCAAGCAACGTTACTCTCGACAATAAAGGTATTGATATAAAGGGTGGGGCTGGATGTGCTGCAAAGGCATGCTACGCAGGTACTGTTTCATCTATTTTCCAATATGCTGGAAGATATATCGTAATGGTCAGACATGGAAAGTATATTTCTGTCTATTCTGGACTCTCATCTGTTTCTGTTAGCAATGGCTCTAAAGTTTCTACAGGACAAACACTCGGAACGGTCGGAAGTGACGAAAACGGCAACTATGTGCTACACTTCCAGCTAAGAAAAGAATCATCACGACTTAACCCAGAACAATGGGTAAGATAGCATCTGGCTGTTTATAGGTAAATACAAAAATGAATACGTGTAATAACGCTATACTACTTCTAAAACGGATGATTGCCATACCATCCATCAGTCGCCAAGAAGAAAAATTGGCTGACATGCTCCAGCAATATATGTTGGAGCAAGGATGTAACGTGATGCGACACAACAACAACCTGATGGCTAAATCCAACAATTTCAATAATCAAAAGCCTGCAATTCTCCTCAATGCACATATCGATACCGTAAAACCAGTCGACTCTTGGGCAACCAACCCGTTCGAACCTGTAGAGAAGAATGGTGCAATCTATGGACTTGGTGCGAACGACTGTGGAGGAGGATTGGTGGCACTCTTGCATACATTCCTCATGCTCAAAGATAAAAAAGACAATCTCGTCTTTCTTGCATCTGCAGAGGAAGAGGTGTCGGGAAAGAATGGAATCGAAAGCGTTATACCGCTATTGCCCAATATCGACTTCGCAATCGTGGGCGAACCTACGGGAATGCAACCTGCTATTGCTGAAAAAGGACTTATGGTTATTGATGCTACTGCGGAAGGATTATCAGGACATGCAGCAAGAAACGAAGGAATAAACGCTATATATATTGCTATCGACGATATTAATTGGCTCAGAAACTACAAGTTCGAAAAGGTGTCTGAACTGCTCGGACCTGTAAAAGCCACTACAACCGTCATACAAGCTGGAACACAGCATAATGTGATACCTGATAAATGCCATTTTACCATCGACATACGTTCTAACGAATGTTATTCCAATGAAGAGATATTCAATATCTTGAAAGAACACATGAAGAGCAAACTTACTCCTCGTTCATTCAGACTGGCATCGTCGCATATCGACATCAAACACACATTTGTGCAAAAATGTATGGCATTGGGAAAGATACCTTTCGGATCACCAACGCTTTCAGACCAAGCTTTGATGCCTTTCCCGTCACTCAAGATGGGACCTGGCAAATCTGAACGATCACACACAGCAAACGAATTTATCAAAATAGACGAAATCAACGACGCTATACAAACCTACTTGCAACTGTTATAGTTGAAAGATTATGATTGATTGTCGATAGAAATCAAGATACAGCGATATTTCCTAATACCGAAATACTGAAATATCCCAATCACTTTTAAACACTGTACTACGGATTTATTCCTGAAGGAGGTGACGCCTCCTGGCGTCATTAACCCCGGCGTTACACTTCTACCCGCACCGCATGGCTTAATTTTTATTTTTTAATTGATTTCTTACTGGTTAAAAAAATAAAAAAATAATCAAAAGTTAGAATAAATATATTTATTCTCGTATAATTTGATTAACTTTGCACAATAGTATGCCATTATACATGCAATTTTTACACAATGGCATTTTTTGTAATAGAAAGAGAAATGAATGAAATGAAAAAAATCAAAACTGCTTTAGTGTCCGTATTCCATAAGGACGGACTCGACGAACTGCTTAAGGCATTGAATGACAACGGAGTGAAGTTCCTCTCTACAGGAGGCACACAAAAATTTATCGAATCGCTTGGATACGAATGTGCAAAGGTGGAAGACTTAACCACATATCCATCTATTCTCGGTGGAAGGGTCAAAACATTGCACCCGAAAGTGTTCGGTGGAATACTGGGAAGGCGTGAGCTCGATTCCGACAAAGAGCAGATGCGCAAATACGATATTCCTGAAATCGACCTCGTAATTGTAGATCTATATCCTTTCGAGCAGACGGTGGCAACAACCAACGACGAGGCTGAGATAATTGAGAAAATCGATATAGGTGGTATATCACTCATCAGAGCGGCTGCAAAAAATTTCAACGACGTGGTTATTGTACCCGGAAAAGAACAATACAAACCACTTCTTGATATTGTAAAAGAGCAGGGAGCACAAACCACTAAACAACAAAGAAAATGGTTCGCTGAAAAAGCTTTCCTCACAAGCTCACAATACGACACAGCTATACATGACTATTTCAATAAATAACTTTGAATATGACTAATAAAACTATCGTCTCGCTTTCTTGAATTCTCGTCTTCTCGTATTCTAAAATTATTAATTCTTCATTATTAATTCTTCATTTTTTATATGGGGCTCTTTAGTTTGACACAAGATATAGCGATGGACTTGGGAACGGCCAACACCATCATTATCATGAACGGAAAAATCGTGGTCGACGAACCTTCTGTTGTCGCACTCGACAGGCATACTAAGAAAATGATTGCCGTCGGTAGCAAAGCTAAAATGATGCACGAAAAAACACACGAAAATATTATCACGTGCAGACCGCTTAAGGATGGAGTGATTGCCGACTTCAATGCATGCGAACAGATGATCAGAGGACTCATCAAGATGGTTAATATGCGCCACCATATCTTCCAACAGTCGCTCAGAATGGTTATCGGAGTACCATCAGGTAGTACTGAAGTGGAACTACGTGCTGTAAGAGACAGTGCTGAACATGCAGGAGGAAAAGACGTGTATCTGCTCTTTGAACCTATGGCGGCTGCTATCGGAATCGGACTCGATGTCGTGGCGCCTGAAGGAAATATGGTAGTAGATATAGGTGGTGGTTCTACTGAAATCGCTGTCATTTCTCTTGGAGGTATCGTGGCAAACAGCTCTATCAGAATTGCTGGAGATGAATTCACTTCCGATATCCAGGAATATATGAGCAGACAGCATAATGTCAAGGTGTCTGAGCGTATGGCAGAGCGTATCAAGGTAAACGTCGGGTCGGCACTTACCGAACTGGAAAACCCGCCTGAGGATTATCTGGTACACGGACCTAACAGAATCACCGCACTTCCTATGGAAATTTCTGTCAACTATCAGGAAATTGCACATTGCATTGATAAGTCCATTGCCAAAATCGAAACAGCAGTGCTTAGCGCACTCGAATCGACACCGCCTGAACTATATGCCGACATCGTCAAGAATGGTATATGGCTAACAGGAGGAGGAGCACAGCTCAGAGGACTTGATAAACGTCTGTCAGAGAAAATCAAAATACCGTTCCGCACAGCTGAAGACCCACTCCACAGCGTGGCTAAAGGAACGGGCATTGCTCTAAAAAACGTCAACAACTATACTTTCCTCATGAGATAGACAACATCTCATTTAGCTATACCCATATTAAAAACAACATTTAGCTATACCCATATTAAAAACAACATTGCATCATTTAATGCATGAAGGATAAAAGGTTCGCCAATTATGATTGATTGGCGGACATTGTTTAACATCTTCGTTCTGACTACTGTATATGAGATATCTGGTAGAACTGTTCGTGAAATATCGCTTCTGGTTGCTGTTTCTCGCGTTTGAGATAATCAGCATCTTCTCACTCGTGAAATTCAACAATTACCAAGGAAGCGTCTATTTTACTACGGCTAACAACATATCAGGAGCATGGTATAGCATAACAAGCGGGGTGTCATCATTCTTCGACCTCAAAAAGGAAAATGAAAGACTCGAAAAGGAAAACGAAATACTCAGAAAACGACTCAACGACCTAAGGTCGGGTATGACTGAAGAAGACAACACGCTCGAAATACTTTCTGAAAAAAACCGTGACCTCAGAAACTACGACCTCGTCGGGGCACATATCATAAATGCCACCTTGCATAAACCACACAACGTCTTTACAATCGACAGAGGCTCAAATGACGGAATCAAGGAGCAAAACGGAGTGGTTTGTTCTTCAGGAGTAGTTGGAATTGTGTATAAATGCTCTGGAAACTACTCGGTTGTCATACCATTGCTCAACGAGAAATCAATGGTCAGTTGCCGACTCGACACAACTAACTATTTTGGAACACTACAATGGCAAATGGGAAGCCCACAATATTCATATCTAAATGATATACCACGGCATGCCGACATCAAAGAGGGTATGTTGGTGGAAACTAACGGATTCTCCGACATCTTCCCAGAACATATTCCTATAGGAAAAGTGGAGAAAATAGATGACTCGGCAGACGGACTATCTTATTTGCTAACTGTAAAACTCTTTACCGACTTTTCAAACCTTAGAAATGTGACTGTAATCACAAACTACACCAGAGAGGAACGCAAATCGCTTGAATCAAAGGTGGAAGGACTACTATCCGACAAATAATATGGCAGAAACCATCAAACATAGAGCAATTAGAATGATTCTCATTCTACTAGTGCAAATTCTGGTTTGCAACAATATGCATGTCTTTGGATACGCATCACCTTTGCTGATGGTTTATCTCACAATGAAATTCCATAGAGGAGCGTCGAGGGAAAGTATACTGATTTGGGGATTCGCTATCGGACTCATTTTCGATATCTTTTCTAATACCATGGGGAAGGGAATGGCCATGTGTACACTACTCGCTATGATGCAGCCATTCCTGCTCAGACTCTTCTCACCAAGCGAATCGGTGGAGATGTTTGTACCTTCGTTCAAAACGATGGGACTCGACAGATACCTCTACTATGCCTTTGCCAACCTATTCATTTTCCATCTCGGATTCTATTTTCTGGAAGACTTTTCATTCAACCACTTCAAAATGATGATGGTTGGGACTTTTGCCGGAACAATAACGGCATTCGTCTTCATCATCGTGGCAGACGTGCTTATACCTAAAGACATGAATATAGATTGAAAGTATATAGGCGTTATACTTAAGAAATAACTATAATAATTCATTTTTCATTATTTATTTTTCATTTGATTTATGGAAAAAGGCCAAATAATAGAAAATAGAAAATATATGATCGGGGGTATTATCCTGGTCATTGTTGTTCTATATGCTATTCGTTTGGCTTCTTTGCAGCTTTTCAGCGACGAATACAAGACCAAGGCCGACAGCAATGCATACTATAGAAGCGTAATCTACCCATCGAGAGGCAATATCTACGACCGTAAAGGCGAACTGCTCGTTTATAACCAACCTGCATTCGATATTATGGTCACTATGAGAGAAGTGAAGAATCTCGACACTCTCGAATTTTGCAAGGCTATGGGAATCACCAGAGATTCCTTCGAAAAGAGAATGGCGGATATTAAAGACCCTGAAAAAAACGGTGGATATTCTTCCTATTCTCCACAACTGTTTGTTGGCCAACTAAACGAACAGGAATACTCCGTAGTACAGGAGAAACTAATGAGATACCCGGGATTCTCCATTCGAAAACGTAACATACGTAAATACAAGTATCCTTACCTGGCACATGTACTGGGAGATGTGGGAGAGGTAGGACCTGATGATATAGAAAAAGACGATTATTATTCTGCAGGTGATTTCATAGGAAAACAGGGTGTGGAACGTTCATACGAGAAAGAACTCAGAGGAGAGAAAGGCGTACAAATACTTCTTAGGGATGCGAGGGGAAAAGTACACGGACACTATAAAGATGGACAAGACGATGTGAAACCTCTTCCCGGAAAAGACCTTTATCTTGGAATCGACATAAAACTGCAGGCATTGGGTGAACGACTCATGAAGGGTAAACGAGGAGCAATCGTTGCCATCGAACCATCATCGGGAGAAATTCTATGCATGGTATCTTCACCTACCTACGACCCAAGAAACCTCGAAGGAAAGGAAAGGGGTAACTATATCTACAAACTCATGAAGGATAAGTCGAATCCTCTTCTCAACAGAGCTATGCTCGGAGCATATCCACCAGGTTCTACTTTCAAGCCTACACAGGCACTCACATTCCTCCAAGAGGGAATCATCACACCTAACACGTATTACCCTTGTGTCAGAGGATTCAAGCATCAGGGAATGAAAGTAGGGTGCCACGGACATGAATCACCTATTGCACTCGTCAACGCTATTGCTACATCCTGCAACGGATATTTCTGCTGGGGACTATATTATATGTTCTCCAACAGAAGCAAATATTCTTCAATTCAGGAGGCTATGACCAAGTGGAAAAACTATATGGTCAAAATGGGATTTGGATATAAACTGGGTGTCGACCTGCCAAGCGAAGCCAGGGGACTTATTCCTAATGCACAGTTCTACGACAAGGCATACCACAACAGATGGAACCCGCTGTCTGTCATATCTATTGCTATCGGACAGGGAGAGGTGCTTGCCACACCAGTACAAATAGCTAACCTTTGTGCAACTATTGCAAATAGAGGTAAATTCAAAACGCCTCACGTAGTAAGACAAATACAAAACGGACATGTAGCCGACTCGCTGACTACTTTCAAGACCACATCAGTAAAACCCGTTTACTATAACTATGTGGCGGACGGAATGAGAGGAGCTGTACTCAAAGGCACATGTACCGGAGCTAACATCCCGGGATACGACGTATGTGGCAAAACGGGTACAGCGCAAAATCCACATGGACGCGACCACTCTGCATTCATGGGATTCGCACCTATGAACAACCCTAAAATAGCCATTTGTGTATATGTCGAAAATGGAGAGTGGGGAGCTACGTTTGGAGTGCCTATCGGCGCTCTCATGATTGAACAGTATCTCAGGGGTGAACTTTCGCCTGCTGCGATAAGCAAGGCTTCTACATTCGAACATAGATATATCAGCTATTCACCACAGGCTAACGCAAAAAAAACGAACAACTCACAGGAGACTGTAGAGGTAACGAAGGTGGAAAATGATACTATCAGCATAGAACGAGAAAGCGTATTCCACAAACCGGAAACGCCGGAAGAAAAGGCGGCAAGGGAAAAACTCGAAAAGGAGGAGGAAGATAGAAAGAAAGCGGAAGAGGCTAAAAAAGCTGAGGCTAAAAGAATGAAGGATCTTGCCGAAAGACGAAAAGTGGAAGAGAGACTAAAGAAGGAGGAGGAGGCAAGACGAAAAGCGGAAATCAGACACAATGCAGAAATTGCACGACAGAAAGTGGCGGAGATGCGACGGAAGGAAGAAGAAGAAAAGGAAAGACGACAAAAACTACGACACGAAAACTATCAGAGAATGAATACACAGGCACAAAAACTAGAAGAAAACGTCAGACAAATGAAACAACGTATCAAAAGATGACATACTCCCCTAACTTCTCTAACTTCCCTAACTTCTTTAACTTCTCTAACTTGTTTTCATGAACTCTACGAAAAAAAATATATTTAGGTCGGTCGATTGGATCACAGTGGGATTCTATCTGCTTTTTGTTATATGGGGATGGTTCACCATCTACAGTGCATCATATAATTTCGAAGAGCAAAACCTGTTCAGCCTTGATACAAATTCAGGAAAACAACTCCTTTGGATAGCACTGGCATTTGGAATAGCTATTGTATTAATGGCTATTGAAAAACGATTCTATGAGATGTATTCCACATTCATCTATTGGGCATTCATCATTATCCTTGTTGTAACACTCGTCATCGCCCCCGACACAAAAGGATCAAGGTCGTGGATTCCTATAGGTTTCATGAAGCTGCAACCAGCGGAGTTTGCCAAGTTCAGTGTGGCATTGGTTCTCGGACACCTCATCGACAAACTCGGATTCTCAATGAAAAACAGGAAGGATGCTGTCAAGGCGGCTATGCTCGTGCTTCTTCCTATGGCTATTATCATTCTGCAGAAAGAAACGGGTAGCGCACTTGTATATCTCGCTTTCTTCCTAATGCTATATAGAGAAGGCATGTCGGGAACTATTCTCTTTTATTTCTTTGCTGCTGTTGTATATTTCGTCGTCGGAATAAGATTCGAGGACGAACTCTTCCAGACTATGCCGGTTAGCATAGGAGAATTTTCTGTATTATTGCTCGCACAAATATTCACAACCGGACTTACATACGTTTTGGTCGATGATAAACGTATCGCCAAATGGATGGGAATTATTGGTATCGGCACAACACTCATTCTTGTGCTCTTCTCTATGTATGTCATTCCGTTCAACTTCTCATGGATACTCATACTCCTAAATTTAGCACAGGCTGTTTATCTCATTTATCTGGGTATCAACACCAGGGTCGGCAAATGTTTTGTCATTGCTGCATTCGCTTTCGCCTCTACAATCTTCTTCTATATTAGCGGATGGATGCTCGACCACATGGAAGACCACCAGCGTGTACGTATTGAGGTTCTGCTCGGAAAAAAATCGGATAAGAGGGGAGCGGAATATAATGTCAACCAAGCAAAGATCGCTATCGGCTCGGGAGGACTGGCAGGAAAAGGATATCTTAACGGTACACAAAACAAATTACGCTATGTACCTGAGCAAGAAACCGACTTCATATTCTGCACAATAGGAGAGGAGGGAGGATTCATTGCATCGCTTATACTTCTGGTTTGCTTCTTGCTTTTTATATGGAGAATTATATATCTTGCTGAACGACAACCCGACACACCTGGACGTGTCTACGGATACAGCGTGGCATGTATTTTCATCTTCCATATTTTTATCAATATAGGAATGGTAATAGGAATAACCCCCGTTATCGGAATCCCTCTGCCTTTCTTCTCCTATGGTGGCTCTTCACTCTTCGGATTCACCATCCTCCTCTTCATCTTCCTCAGGATGGATGCCGAATCACGACTCAGTTATAAGGTGCAGTAGGGGAGTATTCCTATAATTAGTGATTAAAGTATTAAGTTAGCCAAGGTTTTGCCTTGGCTAATTTAGGTTCTTCTGAATTTCGTATGGAAATTCCCTTCCACCCACCTGATGTGTAGGGTAGGAGCCGGCGCCTCCCGGCGTCGAATCCGCGCTATACAACAAAAATATTGAAACTTAATAATTTGACATTTTTTAACAGGGGGGTGAACCCCAAAATGTATTTTTGTAAATTTGCAAAAACAATCAAATTTAATCATATTTGATAATTATAATATAAAAAAATAGAGTTTGGCATTTATAAACTATCGGGAAATAAAGTTTCTGTTACAATTTATGATGAAACTTCTGAAGCCGAATATAAAATTTCAGATAATTGGTTGTATCTGACTATACCGGTATCCGGTTCTCTGTCTACAATTGTCCTTACCCGCGTTGATGACAGTGTTTTGGACAAGTATTTCATTAGATATGATTTAAATGATTTCCTTAAAAAACATGAAGTGGATTTAAAAAAATATGAGGTAAGTCTGGATCAATATAAAGTCAATATTGAGAAGTATAAGGTAAATATTTCTCCAAATAATAGCGTTTCAGGCTTAAGTTGTCCAGATAGCAAACATCCTCATGCAATAGATATGGGAGTGGCAGGCAAATGGGCTTGTTGCAATGTTGGTGCATCCAGTCCTGAAGAGTTCGGTGGATATTATGCATGGGGTGAGACAGAAGAAAAGGATAATTATGCTAAATCCACTTATAAATACTATGACAGTTCTTCAAATTCTTATATATATTTAGGCGATGATATTGCCGGCACTTCCTACGACGTAGCCCATGTGAAATGGGGAGGTAAATGGAAGATGCCTTCATTGGAAAGAATAAATCTTCTTTTGGGCAATTGCTCTTCTGATTGGTGTGAATACAACTTATATGGAGATGCCAATATTGAAAACTGCTACAACATAAACGGCAAGATTTACAGAATTGAAAACACCAACGGCTATTACCTCATCAACGATTTGGTTTATAAATTTGATAATGTCAATGACTTCAAAAACTATTATCTCATCAATGGCAAAACATTTAAACTCGATAACATTAACGGCTATTATTTTATCAATGATAAAATATACAAATTAGACAATGTGTCCAACTACTATACCGTTGACGACAAAATCTATAATATCGATAATAGTTACGGCTATTATTTAAATTGTAATGATCTTTACATTATTCCAAGTGGAGAGGTGACAGGCCTTGAATATTTTTCTGCAGAAAAGTTACAAACATCCGGCTCCTTAAACGATTTGGCTGTTTCTAATATTGCTGTAAGTTTTGCTAACAAGAAACTGGTAGGTACAGTTAATGGAAGAATATTTACCTCTAAAAATGGTAATAAGATTTTTTTGCCCGCTGCAGGCGGCCGCTGGAATGACTACACGTACAACGTTGGCAGCTACGGCCACTACTGGTCGTCCACGCAGAACCCGGACTACTCCTACGACGCCTACAGCCTCGACTTCTACAGTGGCGGCGTTGGCACGTACGGCTACGACCGTCGTAGCGGTCACTCTGTACGTCCTGTCACAGATTAAAAAAGGAGCGAAGCGACGTTTAAAATTTATTTGATTAATTTAATTTAACGTGAGTTCGGTATAAGAAAATTGTTAAAAAAGTTGTAGGAGTGATAAATTTTTAGTAACTTTAAAGGTGAAAATCAAAAGTTTAACCATCAATTCACCACTCCTGTGGATACTGCAAATTTAGTGGAAATTTTTTGTATATTCGATGAATTTTGTAAATATTTTGATATAGAGTTAAAAAAACATGTAATTGAGAACTCAAACAAACGCCATCGCAACCGCAAAGGGCGCATGTCCGACAGCGAAATCATGACAATTCTCGTTCTGTTTCACACTTCTCATTTTCGTGATTTGAAGACATTCTACCTTGGATATATATGCAATCATATGAGGAAAGAATTTCCCAACGTCATCTCTTACAACCGTTTTGTTGAGCGTCAGACGAATGTGGCCATGCATCTTCTGTTGTTCTTCCAGACCTACGCTCTTGGAAAGTGTTCCGGCATATCCATCATAGACTCCACTCCTCTCAGGTCATGCCATATCAAGCGTGAACACAGTCACAAAACCATGAGAGGCTGGGCTGAGAAAGGCAAATGCACAATGGGATGGTTTTATGGTTTCAAACTCCATCTGGTCATCAACGACAGAGGTGAGATCATACAGTGGCTGCTCACACCTGGCAACGTGGACGACAGGGAACCTCTGAAGGACAAGGAGTTCACAAAGAAGCTCTTCGGTAAGTTGTTCGCAGACAGAGGCTACATTAGCCAAAGCCTTTTTGAGGAACTGTTCGTGGACGACATACACCTGGTGACAAAGGTCAGGAAGAACATGAAGAACTCGTTGATGAGCCTGTATGACAAGATCCTTCTCAGGAAGAGGGCGGTTATAGAAACAGTGAACGATGAACTGAAGAACATCTGTCAGATAGATCACACCAGGCACCGCTCTGTCAACAATTTTGCGGCTAATCTGCTGGCAGGAATGATTGCATACAATCTCATGCCTAAGAAGCCTTCTTTAAATATTGAAATCATTGACAAAAGCAGACTTATTGCATAATCCTTAAACCGAACTCACGTTAATAAAGCATTTCGACCTGTCCTCTTTTAAAGAGCGCGGTGGAGCACATTGACGGAACGAAGATAGAGTCTGAAGCCAATAAATACACCTTCGTGTGGCGCTATACAGTCGAAAAGAACCGCGCCAGGCTGATGGAGAAGATAAAAGTCCAATATTGTAAAAACCATATCTGACCTTCTTTAGGGAATGGAAATTGTGTTTTTTGCGCAATGTGTAATATTGTGTAATCGAATTCTTGCTGCAATTTCGGAATTTGCCTAATTTTGCATCGTCCGGACTGACAACACAATTGTTTAACGATTAGAAACTGATTAAAATGAAAAGAATTATTTTATTGTCCATGATGGCTGTTTTATCCCTCATGACAGCAAATGCACAAAAGACAGTTGTTTCTCAAAGCAACCAGAATGTATATGACCACGTAGATGTATTGCCGGAGTTCGTTGGCGGCATGACAGCCATGATGAAATATCTTCAAACAAACCTGAAGTATCCTGAAGACGCTATTAGGCAAAAACTGGGAGGTAGGGTTATGGTTCAGTTCGTTGTGGAAACAGACGGCACTATTTCTAATGTAAGAGTGGCTAAGACTGTCTTTCCATCACTCGACGCCGAAGCAGTAAGGGTGGTGAAGGCCATGCCAAAGTGGAAGCCGGCAAAAGAGAATGGAAGGACCGTAAGAGTTAACTTCACATTGCCAATAGTATTCAACATCTACAAATGAGGAATATCTTATTAATTATAATCATTATTACCATTGTGGGTTGCTCACATGAGCAATCCCACAATGAATTGTTGACTAATGCCGAGCAGATTGTATTTACCCATCCCGACTCGGCGGTGAGAATGTTGGCTCCAAGCTGGAATGACACTACAATGAGCGAGAGCGATAGAGTCCTCTTTGGACTTGTATATACAGAGGCCATCCATCGTAGCGGACTATATATCGCTAACGACTCGTTAATCAAGGCGAGTATGGAATATTTCAGGCGTAATGGAGACGATGTGCGTCTTGCCAGGTCGCTACTCCATTATGGTATTATTCTTTATCAACAACAAAAGACACGAGAGGCCGTTCTGATGATGAAACAAGCCGAGCAAATGGCTTGTAGCATGGATGAACCTGCTTTGGATTGGTATCTCTTCTCGGTACTTGGTGACGTGAGCGACAATGTTGGAGAATACAACATGACATTAAGATATTACAAGCAAGCGTTGAAAGCCGCTCAGCAAGTTGACAATAAACAGTGGACAGTGCAAACTCTCAACAACATTGCCACAACATTTGATGTGCTGGGCGAAACAGACAGCCTGAATTACTATTTGGAAATAGCCAAGCCACTTGCCGACAAAGTTGAAGGCGATGTAAAATCCAATTATCTCGTCAATGAAGCCACTTACCTGATGAAGACTGGCAAGACAGATGAGGCGAAACGTTTACTTAACGAATCTATGAAGATTTCACCAACCGACCGGGGGAACAAGCTCCTGGCCGACATTTTTGTGCAGGAAGGTGACACTGCATCAGCTTTGATGCAATGGTACAAACTGACAACTTCACTCTCGCCAGATGTCGCCATACAGTCCTACCACCTGCTTATCGATTGTCTAAACATGGAGGGCGACACCAAAAATGCGGCTGTCTATAGCCAGCGTCTCAACGAGGTGTATCGCGATATCTACGACCGCAGAGACGCTGCAGACATTGTAGATGTTATGACACAGTTTGATGAGCAGTTGAAGGAACGACGCCAATACAGGACGGTTATTGCACTGCTTTCTGTCATCATTTTCTTAATGATCATATCGGCTCTAATAGTGTGGTATAATCGCCGGCGCATATACAAACTTAATGTAAGCTTTGCCGAGACCCGGCATAAATATAACCTCACACAATCTGAACTAACACAAGTGCGACGACAGAAGGAACGAGAACAACGAGAGAACTCCTTGAAGATGAAAGAGACTGTTTCACGCCTGCATGCATTGGCAAACAAAGGAAAACCAGTCGCTGATGAAAACGCAAATGAACTGGCTCAACTCTCTTATGCGCAAAATCCAATATTGCGTGAATTGTTGTCCTCACTTAACACAAAAGAACAGTTGGTTTGCCTACTCACTATTCAGAATTTCCAGCCAACAGAGATTGCAACTTTGACCATTTGCACACCTCAAGCTATAACAAACATACGAGTGCGTCTGCTAAAGAAGCTCTTTGGCTTGACCGGTGGTGCCAAGGACTTTGATAGCGCCATCAAACGATTCAACAAACATAAATTAGCAAACCCTATTTAATATTAACGTGAGTTCGGTATAAGAAATAATTGTTAAAAAAGTTGTAGGAGTGATAATTTTTTAGTAACTTTAAGGTGAAAATCAAAAGTATAACCATTAAATCACCACTCCTATGGATACTGCAAATTTAGTAGAAATTTTTTGTATATTCGACGAATTTTGTAAATATTTTGAGATTGAGCTGAAAAAACATGTAATTGAAGACTCAGGAAAGCGTCATCGCAATCGTAAAGGGCGCAGTCCGACAGCGAGATTATGACAATCCTCGTGTTGTTCCACACCTCCCATTTCCGTGACCTGAAGACATTTTACCTGGGTTACATCTGCCGGCATATGAAAAAAGAGTTTCCAGACGTAATATCCTATAACCGTTTCGTAGAGCGTCAGACAAAGGTGGCAATGAACCTGCTGCTGTTCTTCCAGACTTGTGCCTTGGGAAAGTGTACTGGCATATCCATTGTGGATTCCACCCCGCTCAGGTCGTGTCACATCAAAAGGGAACACAGTCACAAGACTATGAGAGGCTGGGCACAGAAGGGCAAATGTACCATGGGCTGGTTTTACGGTTTCAAACTCCATTTAGTAATCAATGACAAGGGCGAGATCATCCAATGGCTGCTCACACCTGGCAACGTTGACGACATAAATCTTGTGACAAAAGTCAGGAAGAACATGAAGAACTCACTGATGAGCCTGTATGACAAGATTCTTCTCAGGAAGAGGGCAGTTATAGAAACGGTGAACGACGAACTCAAGAACATCTGTCAGATAGACCATACAAGACACCGCTCTGTCAACAATTTCCCAGCAAATCTGCTGGCTGGTATGATTGCCTACAACTTCATGCCTAAGAAGCCATCAATGAATATTGAAATCATTGACAAAAAAAGACTTATTGCATAATTCTTATACCGAACTCACGTTAATTTATTCGGGCTTTAGCCCGGCTAAAAATATCAAAAATAGATGATGAATGATTATGATTACCTTCATTTTCATTCATCATCTTTCTTTCCCCTTCTCCATTTTTGCTCTTTGGGATTGTGAAACGATATGGTTATGATTCAACTTGAGAAAAAGTCAACTTGTACAATAATTGCACAGGTTCGGAAAAGATTGCAAATCTCAAAGTGTGGTCAACAAAAATCTTCCATAACTCCTTAACTCCGTAGAATAATTTCACCTTTTCCCGAAGCAACTAAAACAAATCCTTCTTAAAGTTGAACAAGTTTGATACTGCAAAAAGAGGAATAATCTTAACTCGGCGAACAATATCAGGGTTTTGCTTGTCTGGATTTTCCAATATTGCGAAATTCTCCAACGAACATCGGATTGCTTCGGTTATATGCTTTTTTTGCATAAAATAATACAGGCTTTTCATCTTGCCGCTTATTCCCGACTTGCACTCTATAATTATTTCTAAGTAAATATCAAAGGAATAACACCACTTTTTGATAAAACCGAGTGGAATAATACCCTTATTTTTGACAAAACCGAGTGGAATAATGCCCTCTTTTTTGACAAAACCGAGTGGAATAATATCCTCTTTTTTGATAAAACCGAGTGGAATAATGCCCTTGTTTTTGACAAAACCGAGTGGAATAATGCCCTCTTTTTTGACAAAACCGAGTGGAATAATATCCTAATTTTTGACAAAACCGAGTGGAAAAATATGTTTAAAATGACAAATTTTTCTTTGCCCTCTCATCATTTATTAGTATATTTGCGTAATAGAAATACTGAAAACAATTATTCACCCCTAACACCTAATTTATTATGGCTAAGAAATTTGAAAACCTTAAAGGAACAAAGACAGAGAAGAACCTGATGGAAGCCTTTGCGGGAGAGTCCATGGCACGAAACAAATACACCTATTTCGCATCGAGAGCGAAAAAGGACGGCTATGTACAGATATCGAAGATATTCGAAGAGACGGCAGCCAATGAGAAAGAACATGCCAAGATGTGGTACAAATATCTCAATGGCGGAAGCGTCGGCGACACTGTGGCTAACCTTGAAGATGCAGCCAACGGCGAGAATTTCGAGTGGACCGACATGTATGCGCGCATGGCACAGGAAGCCCGCGAGGAAGGATTCGACGAGATTGCCGACAAATTCGAGATGGTGGCCGCCATTGAGAAACACCACGAAGAACGCTATCGCAAACTCCTCCAGAACATCAACGACAAGAAGGTGTTCACAAAAGACGGCGACGCCATATGGCAATGCTCCAACTGCGGACATATAGTAATCGGAAAACAGGCACCGGAAATCTGCCCTGTTTGCGACCACCCGCAAAGTTACTTCCAGGTACTCGCCGAAAACTATTGATCATCACGAAAACTACTGCATAGCCCATGAATAACGCATCTGTCTATCTCGACTTCATCAGCAGTGACACGTTCATCGGCTACGACAGCCGTGACGGTGGCAGTAGTGTTCGCCCTGTCACAGAATAATCGAGTAAACCGAGTGCAGAGATGAGCTTGCTCGATCTCTGCCGAGGCGCAACCAATTATCGGCGAAGCCAATTAAAAGGAGCGCAGCGACGTTTAAAATTTATTTGATTAATTAGTTCTACTAAATATAAATTATCCCCTTTATTCACAAATACTCTTGGCTAATTCATTCATCACATTGCATTGTGTTCTTGTAATGGAAATTCTTTTGGTATTGTAAGAAAAAGGTGATATAAATAAAGTTTTACCAGAAGCACATAAGTCAAAATAATGGCCAGTGGGTTTAAAGAAATCACTAAACCCATTATCCATTATTTTTATTATATTATAATGTTGTTGTAAAGCTTCTTTTTCTATCTCTCGCTCTCCTCTGCTTATAAATGGAGATACAAGCACTGCTCCTTTCTCAGCGGCTGAGAATAGCCTGCTCATTAAAGAATTGTGTTCTTCTTTGGATATTTTGCGTGAACATTTTACTTGAAGACGAACCTTTGCATTGAGAAGATTGTCGTTGCCAATGCCAATAATAGTTTTTCCGCAAATCGTCAGTTCATGGTGGCTGAAATATCCGGAATGCATCTTTTTTAAAGCCAGTCTTCTGGGATTGTCGTGGATATATGATATCATTCGGTGTAATTGATCTTTACCTGAAAGGATGCGATCGTGGTATCCTGTTTCCCAAAAAGATGAAGAGGACGGCAAAACCGTCCTCAACACAACACTTTCTGATTCATCACTAGTTGATATTATATCTCTGTATATGCGATTACAACCAGCCTTGAAACCTGCCAATATATTTCCAAGATGGACAGGAAGTTCTTCCCTGACATAAACAATGAAATGAATATGGTCGGGCATCACTTGTTTTCCTAGTATGCTGATTTGTGGATAATATTTCGATATGTTTTCTATAGAGCGATTTACAGATTCTCCTAATGATGTTAAATGGATTCTGGCTTGGACATTTCCATTGCTATCTTGATGACATTCAAGTTTTCCTAATAGAGGAACCCTTTCAAGAGTGGTCATTGTTATCATATAGATACGAGGCTTTAGATAATCAATGAAATCGGCTCTTTGAGTAAACTTGTTTTTCATCAGAAATGATTATTTATGGTCATAATCTAATCAGTCCAATAATACTTAGTAGCAAAAGGATCGTTCTCTGTTTGAATCAATCCAATAATGCTTAAAGGAGCGTTGGGTGACAGGCGGTTTTGCCGCCTGCTATATCCTCCGCTCCTAATTCTTATGCCACCTTCTCCAAACGTTTCATCATGGCAAACATGAACAACGCTGACAACAGACACAATGCGATAAACACTGTCCATACTGCCCATAACGGAAGGTCGCCCCAAAGATATCCGCTCACTGCAACAAGTTTGTTACCGATGGCTGTGGCTACGAACCAACCGCCCATCATCAAACCCTTATACTTAGGTGGAGCAACCTTTGATACGAATGAAATGCCCATCGGTGAAAGCAACAACTCACCGAAAGTCAAAACCAGGTATGTGCTGATAAGCCAATAAGGCGATGCGAGCGGACCATAAGTGCCTGCTTTTGCCATCTCTGCCTGCTCATTTGGAGTCAAAAGACCCTGGCTTGCAAATATCATCAGCATGAATGCTACGGCTGCTACAAGCATGCCATAGGCTATCTTACGCGGAGCTGAAGGCTCTTTCCCCTTGTTTGCCAAACTGCTGAATATAGCCATGCTCACAGGGGTTAGTGCCACAACATAGAATGGGTTGAACTGCTGGAAGATAGGTGCGTTGATATCAACACTGCCGGTAGCAACACTATACTGATAAATCAAAAACGCTATGGCTACGCCTGCAACTACTCCTGATATCAGCTTCACCTTGGATGTCTTGCTCTGGAAAACAGAGAACATGGCATAAACCAGGATGATGATTGCCACGAGGTTCCATACATTGAACGGAAGTGTGTGTGCTCCTTCTGCACTCTTCTCCGTGAACTCGTCGGCAAAGTAGGTTAGCGACAAACCGTTCTGATGGAATGCCATCCAGAAGAAAATAACGACGGCATAAACCAGACACAGTGCCACGATGCGCTGCTTCGTCTCTTCTTTGGTCAATTCCGGCACTGCAGAGGCCTTGTCATCGCTGGCTGCACTTTTCTGACCTTCTGTATGGCGGAATGTGCTGCGGAAAGCATAGTAGATGCCAATTGAAAGAATAAGCGATAAGCATGCAACGGCAAAGGCCAAGTGGTAGGAGTCGTTCACGCTCATGCCCAGGCTCTGCTGACCCCATTCCATAATCTTGATGGCGGCGGTCGGTGCAAATAACGCGCCGATGTTGATTGCCATATAGAAGATGGAGAAACCGGCATCACGCTTGGCGGCATAAGCCGAATCTTCATAAAGATTACCTACCATCACCTGCAAATTACCCTTAAACAAACCGGTGCCAAGACTGATGAGAAGCAAAGCTCCAAGCATCACAATCAAAGCTGTGGTGTTGCCTCCAAGAGGGAAAGAAAGAAGTAGATAGCCCAGGAACATGATGATGATTCCTATGGTAACCATCTTACCAAAACCGAATTTGTCGGCCATAAAACCACCTACTATTGGAAGGAAGTAAACGAGCATAAGGAAATCACTGAATATCTCACCTGCCCAGCCTGCGTCTAAGCCGAAATTGGCTCTCAGGAATAGTGCAAATACCGCGATCATCGTATAATATCCGAAGCGCTCGCCCGTATTTGCCAATGCTAAGGCGTATAAGCCTTTGGGTTGTCCTTCAAACATAATCGTATATAATTTATTATTAATATTTTATCTCAATCGCCTTCGACGTTATTCTTATTCTCACGCCGCAAGGTCACTCTCGTCTCTCGACTCTCGACTCTCAACTCTTAATGTTCGGCTCTTCAAGACCCAAACCCTTCTTCTTGTCTACAATCTTGAGTATGAAACCAAGTATAAGGGCTGCTACACCCAAGCCTGCCAACATCACGAGAGGAACTGTGTAGTCAAGTTTGGTAGGGTCGGTCACTCCTTCATTAGTGGCATCCAATATATTGCCAATCAACAATGGGAATAACCACAAACCGATGTTCTGAATCCAGAATATCAATGCGTAAGCGGAACCTATAACCTTGGCATCAACCAGTTTTGGCACGCTTGGCCATAGAGAGGCTGGAACGAGGGAGAACGATGCTCCAAGAACGAGAATCGTTACGTATGCAATGATAACACCGCCTACTGCACTGCCCTTGAACATTGGCAATACAAATGCAAATGTGAGGTGACATGCTATCAGAAGTAATGAGCCTAAAACGAGCATCGAAGCAGCCTTACCCTTATGGTCAACGTAGTTGCCCAATATAGGAGTGATACCCATGGCCAATAATGGGAATACGGCAAAGATTGTCTCGGCAGACTGACGCATATAGCCCATATAGCAAAATGCTACTAATGCAACGATGGCTACTATAAGCAGACCATATTTCAGACTCGTCTTCTTCATGAAGTTGCTGGTGAAAGCTGCTACGGCTACTACTAACATGATGGCATATTGAATAAATGTAACCGCCGAACCGGCCCAGAACGAGCCTTCGGATGGCGCTGTGAAATCCAAATTGCACTGAAGCATATTGACGGCATACTTCTGGAATGGGAAAATGGCTGAATAATAAAGCACACAGAGCAGGGCTACCAACCAGAAACCACTACTCGTCAGAATCTGACCAAGGTCCTTGATGCGGAATGGATCGTCCTTCTCTTCTGCCTCACCTGTCTGTGAATCTAACTTCTTGTCCATGAAGAAATAAACAATGAACATGATGAGGGCTATCATCAGCAATACAACACCGAATGCTACGGAACGAGATACACTGATATTGCCACCAAGCTTGGCAAAGAATGGTGAGAAGATCATACACGTGGCTACACCAAGACGAGCCAATGCCATCTCTGAACCCATTGCCAATGCCATCTCGCGACCCTTAAACCATTTCACAATTCCACGGCTTACGGTGATACCGGCCATCTCTACACCACAACCGAAAATCATGAAACCTACGGCGGCTAACTTGGCGGAGGCTGGCATACCCTCATAGAATGGAGATACGCCTAACTCATCAAAACCTGGAATATAATTAAGGTTATTGGTGAACCAGGTCTCCAAACCGCTGCCATGAAACGAATCGGTCACTGCATACCATTTGATCACTGCACCAACCAACATCACTGCACCGGAAAGAAGAGCTGTGAAACGTACACCCATCTTGTCGAGGATAATTCCTGCAAAGATGAGGAAGAATACGAATACGTTGAGGAATGTCTCTGAACCTTGCATCGTTCCGAAAGCTTTGGAATCCCAACCGGCTTCCGACTGCATCAAGTCCTTGATAGGAGACAATATGTCCATAAAGATATATGAACAAAACATGGCTAAAGCCAATAGCAACAATGCGGTCCAACGTATGCCCGCCTTGTCTCTCAATGTCTGTTTTAATGTTTCTGCCATTTGTTTATATTTTTTTATTTGAACTTTCTCTATATTTCTTCCATAACTTCTCTAACTTCACTAACTTCTGAGCGTAGCGATAACTTCACTAACTTCTTTAACTATTTCTTAACCCACTCATCCAGCCATTCGAAGAATGTTCTCTGCCATAATATTCCGTTCTGTGGCTTCAGAACCCAGTGGTTCTCATCAGGGAAAAGCAACAGCTTGGCTGGAACACCGCGATAACGGGCTGCATTGAAGGCTGCAATAGCTTGGGAAAACAAAATACGGTAGTCGAGCTGACCATGGATGCACAGGATAGGGGAATCCCATTTGTCAACTGATTTATGTGGTGAATTCTCGTAAGTGCGCTGAATCACAGGATCGTCCTTGTGCCATGGAGCACCGCCCAAGTCCCAGTTAGTAAACCATGCCTCCTCGGTCTCAACGTATTGCTGCTCCAGATTGTAGATGCCATCGTGAGCAATGAAGCATTTGAAGCGACCATCGTGATGACCGGCAAGCCAGTAAACGCTGAAACCACCGAAACTGGCACCTATACAACCCAGACGTTCCTTATCTACGTATGGCAATGTGTTGCAAGCATCATCGATGGCACTCAGATAATCGTCCATGCAACGGCCAGTATAGTTTGTGCTGATTTCTTCGAGCCATTTCATGCCAAAGCCTGGAAGACCGCGGCGGTTTGGAGCTACAACTACGTAGCCATGGGCTGCCATAATCTGCATGTTCCAGCGATAGCTCCAAAACTGGCTTACTGGGCTCTGTGGACCACCTTCGCAGAACAACAACGTAGGGTATTTCTTGTTTGGATCGAAATTCGGAGGGGTGATTATCCATGAAAGCAGGTCCTGACCATCTACGGTCTTCGACCAATGAGGCTTAACGTCGCCCCAGTCCATATTGTCAACGAAATATTGGTTCTCGTGAGTCACCTGATCTGCCTTGCCACTTTTCTTGTCAACCAAATATAGCTCCTTTGCTGCTTTCATCGACTGACGACCGCATAATAACTTGTCGCCGCAAAGAGCTACACTCGTATAGTCATACTGACCATCGGTCAGTTTCTTTACCTCACCTTTCAGATTGGTTTTATAAACCATCGTCTCACCATGCCATACACCGATGAAATACAATGTCTTGGAATCATCCTCCCAACAGTAGTCGTCAACGCCGCTTTCGAACGATTCTGTCACATAACTCTTCTTTCCTGTCTTAACTTCATAAATGCACAGACGGTTGCGGTCGCTCTCATACCCGTCGCGCTCCATGCTCAGCCATGCCACGTATTTGCCGTCGGGAGAGAAGCTTGGATTGATGTCATAACCCAGGTTGTAGTCCTTCCCTTCTTTAATGGCTTGGTTGGCTGTCTGATTCTGAAGCGACTTGCTATAGTCGTATTCCGGAGCTTTGTAGTCCGCTGGCTTGCATAGGTTTGTGGTCGTGCCGCTCTCTATGTCGTAGAGAAATATGTCGGAATCTGTGCTAACAGCATATTCACGCCCGGTTTTCTTCCTGCAGGTATATGCCACTTGCTTTGAATCTGGACTCCAGCATAACTGCTCTATACCGCCAAATGGTTTCAACGGACTCTCAAACGGCTCGCCGTCAAGCAAGTCGATAGGGTCGGAAGATAGCTCGCTTCCGTTGAAATGATATATGTAAGGGTGGGGGATATGCTCTGTGTATTCGTCCCAGTGCTGAAACATCTGTTCGTCTATCACGTTGCCGGTGGCCTTTGGAAGGTCGGAATGTGGATGGAAATTCTGAATAGGGTTCTTCACGGAGTGAATCACAAGAACGCGCTTGCCGTCGGGAGAGAAACTATAGTCTTCTATGTCTCTGCTGCCGTGCGACAGCTGCTGACGTCCGCTGCCATCACCATTCATCTGCCATAGCTGCATCACACCATCGCCGTCGGCAGACAAGTAGGTAATCTTGTCACCCATATACTTGGGAGCCAGCTCGCTCTTAGTGCTTGTGGTCAGGTTCTTCTCCCCACTGCCATCTCTTCCGATAGTATATATCACAGTGTGGCTCTTATTCTCTTGCACACTGTAGTAACTCACGTTGTAGACTAATGTCTTGCCGTCGGCTGAAGCATCGGCTCCGCCAATCCTGCCCATTGCCCACAATGTTTCTGGACTCATCAGCCTGTTCTTTATCTCTGGCTTCTGCCTACCTATATAAGTCTGGGCATCACTCTCTTTTGCTGTCATTGCCATTAAGCCTGCAATTAGTGCTATTGTTAGTTTATTCATATATTATTAATTTTTCTTTATATCACAATATCACAACCAACTCATCTATTGGCCTGCTCGTTCTAATCTAAAATAATTTTTTATCTAAATAATCATCGATGTTAAAGGCGTTGTACGCAACCCATATGCTGTAGGGGCGTACCTTGCGTGCGCCCGTCCAGCCGTAAAACAATTTTAAACCTTACTACAATTATTGTCAGGTACTACGTGTTTTAAACGTTGGACACCGATTACAAGCATCAATTATAGAATCTAAAATAATTTTTAATTATAACTATCACCTTCTCTTCTGTTCCTGCATAGCTCTCTGCTGCTCTGCCATCGCCTGCATTCTTTCCATCAGTGAGCCTCGCTTCTGAGGATTGCTCTTGCGTGCTTTCTTCTTGGCTTCCAGCTCCTTCAGAAGCTTAGAATCGTCTGTCGTGGCACGAAGATACCACATCATCAATATGCTGATCAGACCTGATACGAAGTAATACAGGTTCAAACCGCTTGAATAGCTGTTGAATGAGAAGAAGAATATCAATGGCATCAGATACGAGAACCACTTCATGCAGCCCATGCTCTGTTGCTGTTCTGGAGTCATCGTGGCGTTATACGACTGCTGACGCATGCTAATCCACGTGTTCACCCATGTGGTGATACACCAGAGAATACAGAACAAGCTCAAGTGGTCGCCTATACCCCATACGTTGGAACCAAACTGAACGATGTCATCATAGGTCGACAAATCATCGGCCCATAGGAACGACTGGCCGCGAAGCTCGATGGCATTAGGAATGAAGTTGAACAACGCAATCCAGATTGGCATCTGTATCAGCATTGGTAAGCAACCACCCATAGGGCTTACACCATATTGAGAGTACATTTGCATCATCTCCTGATTCTTCATCATCGCATCTTCCTTGTTTGGATATTTCTTGTTCAGTTCTTCCATCTGTGGCTTCAGCACACGCATATAGGCTGACGACTTATACGATTTCTTCATCAACGGGAATACGAATATCTTCACTATGATAGTGATGAGTATCAATATCAGTCCCATGTTCCAGCCCCAGCCGGTCATGAAGTCGAATAGATAAAGGAATATGAAGCGGTTGATCCAGCGAACGATTGGCCAGCCAAGGTATACGATGCTCTGAAGGTCGAGGTCGGAACTGCTGTTCAGCATTGCCTCATTCTCCTTCAGAGTGGAGAATTTATTAGGACCAAGATACATCTTCAGGTTGGTAGGGTTCTTGCCGCTTGGGTCAAACTCCACGTTTGCAGTGGTTGCTAACGACTTCAGATACCCACTGCCCTCTGTGTCCATCTTGGAATCCATCATCTCGGTGGTGAACAAACCGTCGGATATCAAAATCTGACTGAAGAACTGGGTCTTGAAGGCTATCCATTTCATACGTTCTTCTATTTCTTCGCCTTCTTCATGCTCATCGGCACCAGCGGACGATAGCTCATCGGTGTCGTCGCTCTCCTGACGGTAGGTAATTGTGCTGTAGCGGTTTTCAAAGGTGAAACCTTTCTCTTGCTGCTTCATCCGTTCGCTCCAGTTGATGGTCATCTTCTTCATGTCGGCATTGAAGAAACTTGACAGGTTTACAGCATGAACATCCATGTTCAATATGTAGGAATTAGGAAGCAGACTATAATCGATGTCGATGCTGCCACTGCCAACTGGAAGACTCATAGTCAACTTGTTCTTATCTACTGACTTAGGTGTGAAATTGAATTCTGTCGTTATGATGTTGTCGTTCTTGCCGTTGAGCTTGAACTCCATGTGAGAATCCTCACCATCAAACAAAACGACGTTGCCGCCTTCCTTGCCTTTATAGGTCGGATCCAGAATCTCTGCACGCTTAATCTGACCGCCCTTATTGGAAATGGTCACCTTCAGAAGCTCATTCTGAATTACTGTCTCGCCTTCCTTGCCCTGGTGGGCTGCGAAGAACACGTTGCTGGAGTCCGTCACTTCTGTTTTCAGCTTTTCTGCTGCCTTCTTGTCCTCAATGGCATTAACACTGTCCGCCTTTTGCTGAATGATTGAATCTTGTGTGTGTTTTAACTTTGCTTGTTCGGCTTGTTCTACTGCTTGGTGGTTGGAGTAAATCATAAAGCCAATAAACACTAAGGCTATCAATACCCAACCGATAATCGTGTTTTTATCTTTCATATAACTGTTTAATTGATTTCTCGCAATAATTTCACACTCCTAAACCATCTCTGATTTAAGAGTGAAAAACGTCTTTTTTTTAATATAGGTGCAAATTTAAAAAAAATAATCGGTTTAACACCGATTATTTTTATAAAAGTTTATATTATCACGCTTTTTATTACTTCTTCTTGCATATCAGCTGTCCTCTATCCGGTATTAATGCCATACCCTACTCATCCTCTGTCGCTACCTGTCTTCTATTGATGTTGTATGCAACCCATATACTGTAGGGGCGTACCTTGTGTGCGCCCGTCCAGCCGTAAAACACTTTTAAACCCTTCTACATACATTATCAGGCACAACATGTTTTAACCGTTGGACACCGATTACAAAAACTAAAATAATTTTTCATCTTTCATTTTTATCCTAACCTCCCCCACAACCAACTCGTCAACTCGTCAACTCGTTTACTCGTCTACTAAAATAATTTTTCATTTAATACCCTCTTCCCTTGCAATATTTGCATGTCCTCAAGAGTCGTGGACGCTCACTATCGCAATTGTCATATTGTTTTGGATAGCCTTCGCAATGGCGACATACTGGTTTCAGATACTGAGCCGACATCCAGCCTTCAACAAAAAGACCTTCGCCGTAGGCTCCGATATAGATGAAACCATTCTTTTTCTTACCTTTGTATTCTATAACGCAGTTGCCGGTCTCATGTTCACATTCGTTATAACCATCGCCAACGCCGCATCCTTTCCACAGCTGTTGAATCACGCCATATTGCTTTCCTGGACCCTTCCGTACATTCACGTTATTACCTGTACAAGCATAAAACTGTTGTGCATACATCGTCGTAGCACATATCGCCACGAACAGAATCATTATCATTCTTTTCATAGTTGTTACATTTTAAATTGTTAAGTTATATTTGAGTATTAAATAAAATCCGTCCGCATGGAAATAATTCCTAATTAACTTCGTTGAACCTGCTTCGCCATGGAAATGCTTAAGCAAGCTTAGTGTTTCTCATTTGGCTTAATCGCAGGTTTCCTAATTCCTAATTTTTTAAAAAACATCCTCCCTGCGGGACAAAACAAGTCATGTCCCTTTGCATTCAAGTGAGCCGTGTCGTTCTCGCCCTGAAAATAGCGCTTCCGAAATTCTGCATCACGCACTTTTATCACGCTTCTCTTTTTGTAGTTGTCCATAACGGGCACACCTTTCTTCTTGCATACTTTCTTAATCACGCCTACCACAGGCTTAAAGCCCGGACGGTCTACATACCAAGGGGTGACCCATCCAATAATGGCATTTGGACAATGCGTCCTGACCAAGTCAATAAGAAGACCCACAGAGTCGGCAAACTGACTAAGCAATTCCTTGTCATCGCCAATCTTCACAGCGTCGTTATGACCTGCGATAACCAGCACCACGTCGGCATCACGCTCCATATCTTTGTAGCGTACCAGTAGCGACGGACCAAATCCCTCTTTAGTGCGGTCAAACGCCACACAACCACCGTTACGGCCATAGTTGTTGTAGCGCATGCCAAGCTCCATAGCACATTTGTAATGCCATGTCTCTTCGTATGGACGACGATGGTTCCTGACGTACGAATCACCCAGCACATTAATCACTTGCTGACCATTACACATATACGTAATACCACCCATCAGCATTAGTATAGCAAACAACAAACATCTTTTCATACCATCATTAATTTAGATCACAACGTAGCATCTGCCCCCCCCTCAATCTTGCACCTCTTGCCCCAATCCTTGCACTTCTGTGCCCTCAATCTTGCACATCTATCCACTCACAGAGCAGTCCACATTCATCGCAGTACATCCTAATTCCTTAAAAAAACACTATTGTGCCACAGCTCTGATCGTCCTGCCTTCTGCGCGGTTGTAGTATTTTATGTTTGCATTTCCACTGCTGTTCATCTCTACATACATCGCACTGGCAATACCATAAGGACTCTGACTCGCTGTCCAGTAATGGCCGCGGGTGCCGTTGTCTTTGAGGCTCTCGTCCCAGCCGTAACCTGCTGCAGGGAAGAAAATGCCATTCTCGTTTGGACCCTGAACAACAAAACCTTTCACTCCGTTGAGATTCCCCCATACGGTTGTGCAGTTGAGCAACTGTTCGTATTCTTCTGCTGTTGGCATACGCCATTTCCTGCCCTGAACCATGGTGGCAGCATCGTAGCGAGTGCCGGATATGCTTGCGCCAAGGTCAGCATAGCCGCCGCTGCTTGAATGGCTGTAGGTGTTGTAATAGAATTTTGTCTTGCTTGTTGTCTCACCCCATGCATACCAGTTGCCATTATCCCATGGAGCACTCGCACCTACATTGCAACACGACCATTTCAAACCTATTCCCAAGTCAATGGCATGAGGATGATTTACGTCGGGACATAAACCCACTTCCACTGCTGCGTCTGTAGCCTTGGCTGGATTGTTTGATGGACCATTGTTCGTAGTAGGACGGTCCACCGTGGAACTTGTGGTCGTCTCTAATAACCAGCAAGAACTAAGCAGCCCACATACCAGCAAAGCAATAATAAAACTCAATTTGCTCATTGTAATCCTTTTCATATTATTAGTCTTTTTAAGTTAATATATTGATAATTATCGGTTTGTAATCATGCAATTGCTGCTTCGTAGTCTGAAAAAATAATAAAACAAATAGTAAATATCTCAACTAAAGTATTTTTTTATTTTTCATTTAATAACCCTCTATGTGGCGAATTTAATAATTTTTCTTTAACTGCAAAAATATTATAACATAAAAAATATTCCAGTTCTTTTTTTTTATTCAAAAAATATCTATATTTGCAATTAGAGTTATAAATTTTTAAAACTAATAAAAAATGAAAAAGCTATTTTTAACATTAGTCAGCCTGTTTGCTGTTGTTGCAACACAGACTGCAATGGCTCAGAATATGACACAACTCGAAGCCATCAACAACCTAACCGGATTCTGGACTACCACACCTACTAACAACGTGCCACAGTCAACGCTCAACTTTGAAAATCGTTCCAACCCGGCACAACGCTATCTCACTACTACTGGATTTGCTAATAAATCATACAACAACTGGGGTATTCATACCAACACGTTCAATTTCTCAACTGGTGTAATCCAGGCCACTAACAGTAGCCCGTTTCTCAACGACAACTACAACTACAGAAACCTCACACCTACTACTTGCGAATTCCGTATCAATGGATATTGGGTCAACGCTCAAAAGGGGAGGGGAGGACAGCAAACTATCACCCCTGTGAATAACAACAATAACAACAACCGACCTGTTACTAATGTTGTCACCCCTGTGAATAACAACAATAACAACAACCGACCTGTCACTAACAACACTAACAACAATCGACCTGTCACTAATAACAACAATAACAACAATCGACCTGTCACTAATAACAACAATAACAACAATCGACCTGTCACTAATAACAACAATAACAATAATAATGAAATTAAAGACGGATCAAATCTTCAGTTAACATTTCCACCTGATATCCCAGGTACTATAGCTCCTACTAACAATAACAATACTAACAATAACAATACTAACAATAACAATAACGACGGCAGAGTCATTACAGTAGATAATAATTACACTCCTCCTACTCACAATACTGTTGGCAACGTCAGAGTGGCTATGGATGACAATAACGCTGGTTCAAACAACAACAATAATGGAATGCAGGAAGGACGTACAGTTATTGATAATACAACTCCTGCAAACAACAACGATAACAATCGAACCAGAGGCAATAGGGGGCGTAACATAAGACGAAGCAATAATAGTTCCAGCAACTCTAATAATCCGGTTAACGTCCGTAGAAGAGGAACTCGCAGATAATAACGATTATATATGAAAAAATCAATGACTTTGCTTGCAGCTGTCTTTATGATGGCTGCAAGTTTAAATGCCCAGGTAGGCTACGACGACACTAAACATGAAGTGGCTATCAGCTATGGATTCGGATCCAACTCACAGTGGCTCGATATCTTCGAGGAAGCCTTCGGAGGATTGTTTGGAGGACAGCTTAAGGATGAAAGATTCGTGGGACCGATAACAGCTGAATACTTCTATCACATCAAAAAATGGTTAGGGGTAGGCGGAATGTTTATTTTTGGACAAAACCGTGCCGACATGATTGATGACGGCGAGACAATTGGTAAGACCACCAACAACTACATCTCACTCATGCCGGCTGTCAAGTTCGACTGGCTCCGTAGGAAAAACATCGGGCTCTATTCCAAACTGGCGCTTGGAGCTACTTATCGCCACGAAACAGATGATTACAACGCAATTGATTCTGAGGATAGAAGCGATGGTGAACTACATTTCAACTGGCAGATCTCTGCTATCGGATTCGAAGCTGGAAACCCTTATTTCAGAGGATTCATCGAACTCGGATGTGGCGAACAGGGTATTGCCATCATCGGAGCAAGATATAAATTCTGATCAGGCATAGTACGCAACCCTATCGCTCTATGTGCATCCCTTGCTCATGACGTTATACATCTACCCATGCACTGTAGGGGCGTACCTTGCGTGCGCCCGTCCAGCCGTAATACATTTTTAAACCCTCCTGCAAATATCTTCTGGTACAACGTGTTTTAACCGTTGGACACCGATTATAAACTCCAAGCTCCGATTGCAAACACTAAATTATTTTTCAATTAAAATCACAACAAACTTGTCAACTTGTCAACTCGTCTACTCGTTTACTAAAAAAATTTTAATAATGAAAAAATTAAAACAGTTCCTATTATATAGTGGAACCCTCTTTTGCGTTGCACTGGCCGTTATCAGTTGTTCAACATCCGAAGATGTAGTAAAGGAAAAAGACTATAAACATTTCGTCAACATCACCGACGTGGTGCCCGACGTAATTCTTGAAGTACGTTATTATGCCACATACAACTTCGTGGGTGCACGTATCGACGGCTACGAGCAACCTACGGCACTCCTCACACGTCAGGCTGCCGATAGCCTCAAGAAAATCAGCGACGACCTCGTAAAGCAAGGCTACAGACTGAAAATCTACGATGCATATCGTCCTCAGTGTGCCGTCGACCATTTCGTGAGATGGGCTGCTGACCTTAACGACACCAAGATGAAGCCATATTTCTATCCCGACCTCGACAAGAGCGTACTCTTCGACCAGGAATATATCATGGCGAAGAGCGGACATACACGTGGTTCAACTCTCGACCTCACTCTTTTTGATATGAAGACAGAGAAGGAAGTCGACATGGGAGGAACATTCGATTGGTTCGGGCCTGAGAGCCATCCCGACTTCTGCGGCGACCCCGTAACACAGGTCTACAACGGCGACAACTCAAAAAGCCCAACTGGACGCTCCATCACACCAGAGCAGTTCGCCAACCGCATGATCCTGCGAAACGCAATGCTCAGCCATGGATTCAAACCGCTCGACACCGAATGGTGGCACTTCACACTCAGCAAAGAACCTTTCCCTAACACATATTTCAATTTCCCTGTCAAAAAACTGAAATAACTATTCAGGGGGTATTTGTGTGGTTAACAAATGTGTTCTGTTTGATGTTCCATATTTTCACAACATCAAACAGAACACTTTTTCTAACATTGAGTATTCAACAACCTAATCACTTCACCTTCTCAAAATTGAAGTCAGTGACATCAAGGAATGTGCAGTGGGGGGAAATGCCTGTAAACTCAGGCACTGTACTCACACCGTAACGGACTGTATGCCCCTTCACTACGATATTGTCTATGCTCACACGGCTCCAGCCATTACCCAGACTGTCGTTGGCAGTAACCACAGCGAGCAAGTCAAGTGAATCGGCAGGATTCATGGCAAGACGATGTTTGGCATCTTCATAGATGGTGCCACCTGTAGAACCGTATGCCGGCACTTGCTCCAAATGTTTAACACTGTCGGACACAACATAAAGGAATGCACCATCATCATCGGTACGTGCCACCGCTGTCAGACGATAGACACCTGGTTCCAACTCTGTCTCCTTACGCTCAATCTGATAGTAGTCGAGCAAGTCGTAGTCCCATGAGGAAAAATAGCGTTTCCTGCTGTCTCCTGGGTAATCGCCACGACTTGTGAAGTTATATTTGGAGGAATGGAAGTCATCATTCATATATTCGTGATTGCCAACTACCTTGAAATTATTGCGCTGGAAGAAATGCCAGTCATCGTCGTCGTTGAAGAAAACACCGTCGTGAGTATGTTGCAAAACGTATTGCTTGGTCGCTATTTTCGAAATCGAAACTCCGCTCAATGTGATACCGACGATGGCTATTAACCATGCTATAAACCACAACCAGCGCTGAAATGTGCTCATGCTTGCAGTCTTCCCTGAACTGCTAAGCAGAGAATGAAATGCACAATAGCCAGGGATAAAGAAAATACTCAAAAGACAGATGCCGCAGAACCAGAATAACAATGGGTGCTCTCCATACAATGACACCACTTCTGGTGAGAGCATCTTGCCCGCCAAATAACTGTCGGGAGAAATGAGTAGGCTGGCAAGTGTTACGAAAGTTACCACAAACGCCACGAACAAACCAAGGCAGAACAATCCAATAAATATCTTTGCAATCACTCCAAGAATGGAGAAAAAACCACTCAGACAGCCGCGTGATGACGACCCTTCAGATATGTTACGATTCTTTTCCTCACGCTCCCTGGCTTCAAGCGCCAATTCATCCGCCAGATTCTGAGGATTTACTTCCTTTCCTTTCATCCTCAAATGTTCTTCTGGAGTCTTGGCTGAAGGGGCTAAGAAAGCCAGCAATATGTATAGCAAGATTGGAACACTGAAAATCGGAAAACTGTCTACATGACGAAACAGCCACCAATGGCTTGCACTGTTCCATAACACCACGAACAGCACAAAGCCCAGACGCCATACCAACGGATCGCCACCGAAATATTTCGAAGCACCGGAGAGAACGCCGGCTATAATCTTGTCCTTGCTGTCGCGGTAGAATTTCTTCTTCACGAATGAAGGGGATTCGGCAGCATTTGCCGCACTCTGATTCCCTGTATTTCTGCTCTCACTATTACCATCGCTTCCACCTCTGGACATCTCTCCTTGTGATACTTCACCAATGCCTGCCGCTATATTCTCATCTCCCGACTCCATTTCTTCGGGATTTCCTATGCGCTTGATGATGTCCGACACGTGGCCGATCGTGATGGCTTCCACACCCTGGCGCTTTAAATCAGAAAACAACTCACTGATACGACATTCGATGTCGTCAGCTATCTCGTCGCCTCCGTCTTCCTTACGGAAATACTGACGGATGCTGTCAAGGTAGTTCTTCAGCAGTTCGTATGCATCTTCGTCAATGGCATAGAGCTGACCAAACATATTTATTGTGATGTTCTTTTTCATTTTGTTACTGTTTTTATGATTATGTGTTGTATAACTCTCTTTATTATCTCCAATTAAATTGGCACGTCCAAATTTGTGTGCTTATAGGAACTTATTTTATGCCTTTACGAAACAATCGGGAGCTAAACCCTCATTCTTTACATCTGCCTGAGCAGACTCACCGTGTTGGAAATCTCACCCCATGCCTTGTCGAGTTCGAGAAGAAGCTGACGACCAATGTCGGTCAGTGCGTAATATTTCCGCGGTGGACCCTGTGTGCTCTCCTGCCATTCATATCTCAGTAACCCCCCGTTTTTCATGCGTGTCAAAAGCGGATAAAGAGTGCCCTCCACCACAAGCAGGTCGGCATCTTTCAGCTTGCTGATGATATCAGATGTGTAGGCGGGCTGATGTTGTAGCAACAAAAGAACGCAATATTCCAGCATACCTTTACGCATCTGTGATTTTACATTTTCTACATTCATAAACTTGATTGATTTCTAAAATTATGAACATTTTTTACTTTCACGATGCAAATATATGTAATTCTATAGTACTATGCAATACAAGGTACTAAAATTATTTTAAAATTTAACATTTTTTTACAACTAACTCTTCCGATGTTCCACCTCTACTCACCCACTTAAAGCTTCCTCGGCACTCATACCACTCGTGTCGACACCTGAGGCCTTGAAAGCGGCAACGCCGTCCTGAACGTTCTTCACTGTTGGATTGGGCTTGATCTCGTTGTATATCTCGTATGGAATACCATGCTCATCCAGTATGTCGGTCACCATCTTGCTTGTACCAACCTTTAACAATCCTTTGTCGGTCGCTACCAACGCTTTCTTCAGACCAAGACGTTCCATCCTCCTGGCAACTCCTTGCGGGCACCAGCTCCGAAGTAGGACACTTCGTTCAAAATAAATCTGTTTACCATAATTTGTGTTTTTAAATTATTTAGGGTTAATATCTCTGATTATATATTAATTCAAATCCTGTCTCTCAGAAATTATGATCAGCAAATCAGGTTGAGTGTGAGAGGCTATGCCTCGATAAACAATCAACGATTTTCTACGAATTTACAAAAAAATCATAAACACCACAAATTACACATATTAAAAAATCGACAACATAGATTTATATTTTGTTATTACTATATTTGCAACTGACAAAAGCATTTTTTTTCATAAAACTAATTAGAAAATCTTATATACTGTGTTCGGTTACGGAAGGTTTTGCCTTACGTCGGCTCATAAGAGCCGTCAATCCCTATTCACTTCGCATGGCAACAACCCTATGTCATATAAAAACAGCAAGTAAAACAATAACAAATCCATCTGCTTCTCTCCATGATTGTGTTAAATGTTAGTATTTTTCTAAAAAAAGAGATACGTCTCACGACATATCTCCTTCTAACCAAATCAACAGACTCAATAACATTTGGTCTTATGACTATTTTGGTCTATTATAAAGAATGGGAAATCTGCTTTTTATAAAGATTTGTCAGTAGCCAAAGAGTGGCCTCACCAGTTCCATATCAAGCCTGTTGATAGCCCGTGGAATTTGGGACCACGGCTTACGTCAAGCACATTGTGTGGACTATATTTAAAATATAGACCTAAATAATTCCTAAAGGAAACTATCCCTATAATATCGGTTGTGAAACTGTTGAGATGTATATTACGGTCGCGGTCTTTGATACTCTTGCCGTCCAAGCTATAGCGGGTTTTGAGATTGCCGTGACCATTGAAATTGAATAATACTCCACCTGCTAATTTTATTTGTTTTGAAATCCTGTAATGTGCCAAAATCGGAATTTGATAGCTCAACGTATGTACTCTTGAAAATCGTATGTCTGCATTCTCTGGATAAGGTCCCAAAACCACATGACCATCATCTGTCCTGTCAAACCGAGTGTTGCCAGTCATGCGATAGTTCTTCCAGTTAAACCAGAGGCCCGTGCTGAAATGCCAATGTCTGCTGCCTGGGAACACTTTTATGAAGGCAGCATGCCAAGTGATCTCTACTGACTTACCGAAGTCGGTGTCTAGAGAGGAAGGACCACCCAATGCCGAAACTAAACCCACACTTAGGGTTGGAGCTATAGAAAATTCACAACGACGATTGGATTCATAAGATTGTGAAAAAGGAAATTTGAAATCAAAATCGGAACTGGATTCTCGCAATACGTTAAATCCGTCAGCTTCGGTTTCCAAACTCTTTATGAAATGATAGTCTGGATCGTCTTCCTTGCCAATGACTTCCACTGACATGGAATTATTGGCAGAGGCTACAACCACCTTGTTCACTTTCTCTATTACAATAGTGTCAGACGACTCCTGGGCTGTTGCAATATGTGATGCGAACAGCAAAGAAAAAATTATAAAGATACGTTTCATTTTTATTATTGATTATTTAAACAAATTCTTTAATTCATCCATGCTCACCTGACCCTCCATGTAGACGAGGGTCGCATCCTTTTTATTATTGGATTTCAATGATGCGTTCCTGTAGAAAATATATCTTCTAATACCGGATTTGGGAGACTGGGGCTTAAAAGAAAGAAAGGCATAATAAAGACGTGAACCCATATAACCAATCTCTTTGTCAACCGATTTCTTACTATCGTTAAGCACTGCCTGTTCCATGATTTTGATGGTCTGTCGGTTCTCTGTCGTAATGCTGCGATAGAGCGACAAATGATATTGCCTCAAATCATGCCCTTCTATCCAAACCATCCTCGAATCAGCGGCATAGGGGGAACTTCCCTCAAAAAAAATGTTTATGTTGAGGCTGGATTGGGAGTTGGCATAAAACGTAATAAATGCCAACATCAGGCTTGTTGTTATTATGCGTTTCATATTATATTGTTTTTATTCTAATACATCAAATAATTCTTTCAGTTGTTCACCTACTTCTGAACTTATCCCTTCTTGAATGTCAACTTCTCTCCATGAAGCTTGCATCATGGATATCACCTTGGACTTGTCGGTAATTAATATGCCGTTATCACTTGCCAGACATATGTTGTATTCGTTTGGGGTGATGTCAGAATTTGTATCGCTTATTATTGGCTCGTTATCATTTTCTGAAGTATAGATTCTATTCATGATGAAAAACAATGCTATCACCGCTGCTGTGGCTGCAAACCATCTCCTCATTGTCTTGCGCTTTGGTATAACTGACATACCTTCAGGATCGCTCGAAATGTCTACTGTTCTTGTCTGATAGTGTGAATTGTGTTCACCCAAAGCCATCATATAACTCATAGTGGCCTTGACTTCTTTGAATACTCTTTTGGAATGTTCGTCAATACTGTCATGACTGGCATATTGAGAAGTAACAAAACGCATCAACGCTCGTTCTTCTTCTTGAGTGGTATCTGCTTCAAAATAGCGTTCTGATAATTGAACCCAGAAGCCGACGTCTTCTAATATGTGTTTTTTGTTCTTCATATCATTATTCGTTTTTATCCCTCATTTAATTTCCTATATTCTTCGCGTATTGCTTTCCTTGCTCTCGATAGTTGCATCCTTATAGCAGTGGGCTTGAGATTCAGTAAAAGTCCTATTTCATCATAGCTCCTGCCCTCATAGTCTCTCATACGTATGATTTCTGTTTGACTTTTGGTCAGACATCTGTTCATAATCTTTTCAATCACATCTATCTTCTTCTCTATCAAATCAGATTCAAAACCTGAATCATCATCCGTTTCATATCCTTCAATATCGACAACGTTTGAACGTTTTGTATTTCTATACTTGTCAATTGATATGTTCCTTATGGTTACTGATGCCAATGCCACGGCATCTTGCTCTGTATCAATCTTTCCTGCTTTTGGCCATAATTTGATAAATGCATCCTGAAGCGCATCTTCTGCATCCGACTCAGAAGGTAGTATGCGCATTGCTTGCCGTAGAAAATGGTTACGCCATCTTTTAAATGCAGATGTCAGGATTATTTCGCTCATCTTTTAACTAGAATCGGTCATTAGGTTTTATGACAGAATAATATTTGTTTTGAGCAGATTGTCTTTGGAAGTCGCGAAGGTGTAGCGAGCTACATCGAGAGGCTTACGAAGGCAAGGGACCAAAAGAAATATTGTTATGGCATGAAAAGAACTTGAATAATTATATTTTACATCATTTCGGCCTAATGACCGATTTGGGTTTAATGCTTCTGTATATATAACGAACAAATTGTTTTTTTGTAACAGAATCTGTCAACTTTTTTTTGGAAAAGACATCCCTAATTCCTTATTATCAAAACCATCGTCCACAAGGTCCATTCCTCATTTCATCAATATCCATAACGTGTCGGCTACGCCCTTCTCTCACCACCCCCTCCCTGTAATATCTCATCACCTCCCCGCCTACAAAAGCAACCAACTTGTCTACTTGTCAACTTGTCAACTCGTCTACTTGTCTACTTGTCAACTCGTCTACTTGTCTACTTGTCAACTCGTCTATTTGTCTACTTGTCAACTCGTCTACTTGTCAACTTGTCTACTAATATAATTTTTTACAAATAGTTTTGACTATATCGCAAAAAACACTAATTTTGCATATAATATAGCGACTAAGAGGAGATTATGACAGAAAAACATATACACAGAAAAACTATCCGTTTTGTTGCATTAACGATGATGACATCCGTTTTCAGCCTTGTGCCATCAGCTGAAGCTACGGCACAAGTCAATTCCGACTCTGTTCCGGAGTCGGTACCGATGCAACAGATGATACTGCAGCGAAACCAATCGCCTACGGGCGACCATGTACTGCTGGAAGGTACAGTCAAAGACTCCGAAGGCGAACCGCTCATCGGAGTGAGAGTATTCGTGCGTGAAACTAAGTCGGGAGCAGTGACCGACCTCGAAGGTAATTTCACAGTGTCAATTCCTAAAGGGATTAAATCAACAGTGGAATTTTCCTATGTCGGTATGAAGCCTCAAGTGAGAACCTACGATGGCAACCGCAATCACATAGCACAGCTAATCGTGATGGAAGACGCTGGTATGTTAAACGAAGTTGTTGTGACGGGACTCTTCGACTATAAGTCATCCACCTTCACAGGCTCTACATCAACATATACACAGGAAGACCTCAAACTCGTGGCGAATTCCAATGTGCTAAAGGTGGTGCAGGCACTCGACCCTTCGTTCATAGTTGATGTCAACAACATCAATGGATCAAACCCTAACTACATGCAGGACATCACCATTCGTGGAAATGCATCATTTGGCGGACTGCAAGGTGATTATTCGGGAAACCCTAATGCACCACTCTTCATCCTCGACGGATTTGAGGCCAGCCAGCAGCAGATATTCGACCTCGATATCAACCGTGTGAAGTCGGTTACAATACTGAAGGATGGTGCTGCTAAAGCCATATATGGATCTAAGGCAAGCAACGGAGTCGTTGTGGTGGAAACCATTCAGCCGGAAGCGGGACGACTCAGAATCACATATACCGGAGACCTCAACATCGAAACGCCTGACTTGACCACATACAACCTATGTGATGCAAGCGAAAAACTAAAGGTGGAACTCAATTCCGGACGCTACACATCTGAAGCGCCTTACTATCAGGCACTACTCGACGAACAATATAACGATATAGCTAAAAACATAGCGAGAGGTGTTAATACTTATTGGCTCGCTAAACCTCTACGTACGGGAGTGGGGCAGAAGCACACTGCATATTTCGAGGGTGGTACAGAGGAAATGCGGTATTCGGCTAGTCTTATGTATAATAATGTGGCGGGTGTGATGAAAGAGTCTGACAGAAGAACCATTTCTGGAAATATCAACCTCTCTTATCGCTACAAGAAATGGATGTTCAGGAATTCGCTCTCTGTCACATCCAACAGAGCGGACGACAGCCCGTACGGCACTTTCTCCGACTACGTATCCGTCAACCCTTATTTCTCTCCATACGACGATAACGGAAATATTCAGAAAGTGCTCGGCACATTCACTTCTCCTGGAGCTAACGGAAGCACGCTCACATACTACAACCCGCTATACAATGCTCATATCGGAACGAAGAACTTCTCCAAGTACACCGAAATCGTGGAGAACTTCTACCTCGAATATTGGCATTCCGACGACCTCAGATTTACCGCACGTGTGGGATACAACCATCAGAACAACAAGCGAGAAGACTTCTATCCTGGCGACCATACTCGATTCTACGACTGGACCGGCGACCGCTATTTCCAGCGTGGTAGCTATTCCATCAGCAATGGAGAGTCAAGCAGCATTGCTGTTGACCTCACTGGTCGCTACTCACACCAATGGGGTAAGCACCTCTTCCTATCAAACCTCGCTTATTCTCTACAGTCGGCAAACTCCATATCTGAGGGTATGACTGCATGGGGATTCCTCAATAACCACGTAGACTATATAACATTCGCAAAGCAATATGCAGAAGGAGGAAAACCTTCGGGAACGGAAACAACGACTCGTTCTCTCGGTATAACCGGAGCTGCTAACTATTCCTACGACGAACGCTACCTCTTCGACTTTAGCCTACGTTTCAATGGCTCATCAGTGTTCGGAAGCGACAACAGATGGGGTACATTCTGGAGCGTCGGTGGTGGATGGAACCTTCACAAAGAAGCATTTATGAAAGATGCCAAGTGGCTCGACCTATGTAAGTTCAGAATTACATACGGACTTACGGGTAACCAAAACTTCTCCCCTTATCAGGCGAAGGCAACATATAAGTTCTACGACTCCGTCATCTATGACAACATATCTGGTGCCTACCTAATGGGAATGCCTAACAAAAACCTCAAATGGCAACAAACCGGAGACTTCACCATCGGACTCGACCTCGCAATGTTCAAGAAGTTTAACCTTAGATTCGACTACTACAATAGCCGCACACGCGACGCTCTAATTGCAATGTCTATTCCTACATCAACCGGATTCACAAACTATATGGAAAACCTGGGGAACGTGGAAAACCGGGGCATCGAAGCCACTGCCAACTGGCGTTTCTTCCAGAAAGGACAGTCATATATGAGCCTCTTCGGAAGCGTTGCACACAATGTGAATAAGGTGACTAAAATAAATGATGCACTCAATACATTCAACCGAGAGCAAGATGCCAACAACACATCTTCACCTATCATACGATATGAGGAGGGACAGTCGATGACGGCTATCTGGGCGGTCAAGTCACTCGGTATCGACCCGGCCACAGGACGTGAACTGTTCGTAAAGAAAGACGGAACTACCACCTACGACTACACCACAGACGATTATATCATTGCAGGTGATGCCAACCCTAAGGTGCACGGCACTTTCGGATTCAACGGCGAATATAAGGGTATAGGACTGAACTTGCTCTTTACATACCAACTCGGTGCCGACTACTACAACCAGACCCTCGTCGACCGAGTGGAAAACGTGAATATTGCATACAATGTCGACACGCGAGTATTCAGCGACACTTGGAACCAACCAGGCGACATCGCTCTCTATAAGCATATTTCGAGCACACCTACTACTACCTATGCTTCTACAAGATTCGTACAGCGCAACAACGTGCTCGACCTAACAAGTATTTCTGCATACTACGACTTCAAATACTGCCAGTGGCTCAAGAAAATACGACTTGAACGACTGAGAGTGCAGTTCTATATGAACGACGTATTCCATCTTTCTACTGTTAAGGCAGAGCGTGGACTCAGCTATCCGTATGCACATACTTTCGCATTATCTGTAACTGCTACATTCTAAACGACAATGAAAAGATATAAATACATATTATTATCTGTCGCAGCCGTCGCAATGACGGCTTGCAACGACTGGCTCGACGTGCAGCCTCGATCACAAGTCGAAGACACTGAGATGTTCAAGAGCGAGAGCGGATATAAGGAAGCACTTGCTGGAGTCTACTCTTCTATGGTGTCCTCATCTACATATACCAAGGACCTAACCTTCGGATTTATAGGGGTACTCGGGCAGGAATGGGACTACTATTATTCGGCACAATACGACGACGCTGCTAAGTACGACTACGAAGCTGCATACCCAACGAATTTCATACGCTCCATCTGGCAAAGAAACTATGAAGGCATCGCTAATGCCAACAACCTCCTGAAACATATCGACGACAACACAAAACTGTTCTCCGCCGACAATCACGATATTATAAAGGGTGAAGCACTGGCACTACGTGCTTTCCTCCATTTCGACCTGCTTAGATGCTTCGGAGTAAGCTATGCGGTTAATCCCGACAAACCGTCAATACCTTATTCCACAGCACTCTCTTATCGAGTGTTTCCACAACTGACTGTCCACGAGGTGGCTGAAAAAGTAATTGAAGATCTGATTGAAGCTGAACAACTACTCGTTGCTGCCGACCCTATAGTAACCGGAAGGGAAATAACGGAATCTGTGGACAACGGCTATCTCATCAACCGACAGATGCATCTCAACTATTTCGCCGTCAAGGCTCTTCAGGCCAGGGTTTATATGTGGATGGGAGAATATAACAAGGCACAGCAGGCGGCTGATGTGGTCATCAATTCTAACCAATTCACATGGGCTACTGTGGCTAACCTACAGCAAGGGTACGATCGATCGATGGCTTCAGAACAACTATTTGCTCTCAACAATCTGACTATCAAAGCCGACGTGGCGGACCTGTACTTTGCCGACGACTCACAGTATAGCTTCGCAGTCACACGCGACAGACTACTCGAATATTTCGAGAACGCAACACAAGACTACAGGTATACATTCCTTTTCAAATCGGGAACGGCTACTCACGCTAACAACAGATACCTCACTAAATACGATCAGCCCGCTGGAAACAATACATACTATATGTATAAGATGCCACTGATCCGTATCGCAGAGATGTATCTAATTAAGAGTGAAGCACAGTTCCGACTTAATAATAAGGATGCTGCCCTCGCTACTATTAATGCACTGCGACAAGCACGAAACCTACCGGCACTCGCCGAATGGCCTGCAGATTTCGACCTCGCTATCATACAGGAATACAGACGCGAACTCATCGGAGAAGGACAACTATTCTTCCTCTACAAACGTCTTAACCGTCCAATGATTCAATATTCCGACGTAAGCGTGGCGGAAACGAAAGCATACACATTCCCGCTACCTATCACAGAAACAGAAGCTGCACAACGAGAAGACAACAGATAAACACTCTACAAAGTTTTAGTCCTAATTAAAATAATCTCCTCTGAATGCTTTCAATGCCTAATTCCTAATTCCTAATTCCTAATTCCTAATTTCTAATTCCTAATTCCTAATTCCTAATTCCTGATTCCTAATTCCTAATTCCTAATTCCTAATTCCTAATTCCTAATTCCTAATTCCTAATTCCTGATTCCTAATTCCTAATTCCTAATTCCTAATTCCTAATTTTAAAAGAATAATGAACTTTCATCTCAAAATATTAGCCCTTGTCCTAACTATATTTATGGTGTCTTGCTCTAAAGAAAGTGTCGACACATTCGACACCGATTTCACTGCACTCAATATTTGGGTGGGCACCCCGGCTGGACAGGTCTACAACTCCGTGACATACAACTATTCATACGCCTACGAAGAGGGCGACGTCACGTTCTATGCACAGCTCAGCGGAATGCCTGCCGACCACGACCGTATTTTCCATCTTGAACCATTCGGACAAGATGCTGAACTAATTGCACCTACTATCAGAACCGAGGACTACGTAATTCCGGCTGGAGAAATCGGAGGTACTTTCCAGGTGCATTTCAACACTCAGAAACTGCCGTCACCAAACCTCTTCACTGCAAAAGACGGAGAAGTCAACTTCAGAGTGGTGGACGAAGGACAATTCGCACAGGGAACGGAAAATCATCAGCAGTTCACTGTTGTGCTAAAAAACTACCTCGCTAAACCCGACAACTGGGACAGCGCCAATTTCCCGAGGGTGCCGCTTGCCAATTATTTCGGATCATACAGCAGGGTGAAGTATCAGTTTATGATCGAAACTCTCGGTCTCATCGATTTCGAAATCAACTACAACGTAAGTACTTCATACAACGAGGAAACCAACACCGTCTCTGCAGTCTATGCTGTATATCTGCAGCAGGTGATGCAAAAAGCACTTATCGAATACAACGATACACACGACACTCCGCTAACAGACGAATTCGGAATGCCTGTCACTTTCTAAAATGTAACAAATGGACACATTCTATAGTATAAACGTATAACCAGTTTTATTACTAACAACATATAGTTTATTGTAACAATTCAGGGGTGTGGGCGTCTCGCCCGCTAAAATAATTAAAAAGTCCTATTAAAATGAAACGTCTTATATATCCCATAATGCTTTTGGCACTCGTCATGACGGCCTCTTGCTATGATGACAAAGGCAACTACGACTATCACGAACTCGAATCTGTGGTGATAGACACCGTCGATGCAGGCATACAGCCAGAGTACTCGATCATGAGATTCGATGTCCTACAGCTGAGTCCGAAAATCTATTTCGAAGGACAACTCGTCGACGACAAGAGCAACGTGCCGCTCTCCTATGAATGGACCATTTTCAGTGCAACCACTGGTGCTGGTTCAAGCACCGTGTCCGACGTCATCGGAACAGAACGCGAGCTGAATGCTGAAATCAGCAGAACTGGAGGCAACTACTTCGTACAACTCGTCGTGACTAACCAAAACGATGGAACAAAGCAGTTCTTCAGAGTTCCTGTGGCTGTCAGCGAAGTGTTCGACGGTGGATGGATGGTGTTCTACGAACGTGCCGACAACCCGGGATATTCCGACCTCGCTCTCATATTTAATCCGTGGACAAAACTCAATGTCAACTACAACCGTTCTTTCACCAACCTTTATGAGGTGACCAACGGAGAACTACTCAAAGGAAAACCCATCAGATGCTTCGACATTGCTGTTTCACTCGCATCGGGCAACAACTATGTGGGTCTGTGCACAGACTATACTCTCGTGGGTGTCAGTGAAAACGGAATACAGAAAGCTTTGGAATTCAACGATTTCTTCCACGACCCGCCTGCAGAGATGAAGCCCGTGTGGTATGGCGAACATGGTTCGGGAGTGATGTCGGACAGAGCTCCGAAGTACTTCTTAATGGAAATACCATTTATACCAACACCTATTCTTTCAGCGCCACAGAAGGACGAAACACAAAGTTTGGGGTGCCGAAATTCGCCGATGGAATTGGTGAACTGGCACCATGGAATGCAGAGGTGCCCAACACACTCAACTATGGGATAGTGGTTTACGACCAAACGAACAAAAAATTCAGATATGCTGGATACAACCAAGCACAACTCGAGGAGTTCGCTCCACAAGACCTATCCATCGCTCCGTTCGACGTCAATAACACTGGCATGTCGTTTGTCATGGCAGACTGGGGTAGGGGAACAAGCATGGGAGCTGGACTACGTCCGTTCGACTATATCATTATGGAGAATGAAACAGGAAGATACCTTGCAGTAACCAACTTCTCATCCTCGGCTCCGTCAGACCCTAACATCGCCGTCGGACTATATCCTATGAACGAACTATGTCCGGGAATCAACGAGGCTACCTCGATGGCGGCAAGCTATGTCGGTAGTTTCATATATTATGCCACTGGGGCTAAAGTCTACGACTTCGCATACGACAGCAATATGCCGGCTACAGAAGTATGGACGGCACCATCTACTGACGAACAGGTCACATGTGTCAGAATCATGAAATACTATCATGGCACAATTTATGGTTTCGGACTTGTGCCTCGTTCAGACAATCTATTGCATATTGCCACATGGAATGAGAAAACTCAGCAGGGACACCTTTATCAGTATCTTATCAACCCGGCAAGCGGCATTCTCAACACATCATCATACTACGACTACGATATACCGGGTAAAGTAAAAGACATGGCATGGAAATTCTCAATGCAATAAACAAACTTAGATAGCTTAATTTAAAAATAATAAAACAAACTTCAATATAATTCACTTATGAAAAAAATCTATTCCACATTATTTGCCCTCTTGGCCGCAACATCACTCATGGCACAGGGCATGATATTCGAACCCGACGGCACAACTCTCGAACAAGCGTCTGTCAAGGCTAAAGCAGAAAAAAAACTCATCTTCCTCGATTGCTATACCGACTGGTGTGGACCATGCAAGAAAATGGCTCGAGAGGTCTTTCCCGACCCTAAGGCTGGAGAATTTATGAACCCTCGATTCATTAACCTCAAAATCAATATGGAAAGCGAATATGGAGCACCTCTTGCCAAGAAACTGCAAATCTCTGCTTATCCTACATTCGTGATTTTTAATGCCGAGGCACAGGAAATAGGAAGACTCGTAGGCGGAAGCCCCGTGGACGACTTCCTTGCTAAGGTGAAGGATAAAAGCCAGGATAACACATCGGCCGACCTCGAAACTCGATGGAAGAATGGCGACCGCGACCCGCAGTTCCTTAAGCAGTATCTTGCAACTCTCACATCGGCTTATAAGAGCGATGATGCCAATGATGTGGCGGAAGCCATACTCAAAGGCAACGAAAGCAAGATTGCAACCGATGCTGAACTCAGAAGCATATTCATGAGAAATATCAATAACCCCTTCTCCGACGTGTTTCAATATGTTGTGAAAAATCCTAATGTAATCACCGACGTGATGGGCACAAATGCCTATGAGATGAAGGTCAACAGTGTGCTTTCTAACTATCAGAGAAACCTCATCAACGAAGAGGATGGAAAGGCTACGCTCGACCAGCAAAAGTTCGACAAGTATGTGGATCTACTAAAGGATATGAACGTGCCGCAGGCCGACCACTATCGCCTCACAACTCTTATCACTTACTACGAAAAAAATCAGGATTTCGACAATTATATAGCATGCGTGAAGGAATATCTGGCAAACACGGAACTTGATGCCAACGATATGCAACTTGCCAACTGGGTGAAACCATTCGCTGGGCCTGAAGTAGACAAATCATATAAAGACCAGATGAAAACTATATTGCAAACCAGACTCATAGAAATCAAAGCCGGAAAACGTCAGCCTATGACGCAAATCGGCAATATGCGACTTTCTCGTCCTACTGACGAACTACTCGAGATGATCATCAATGCACTCGACGGAAAAATGCCTGGACAATAAGACCATCCATAACTCCCATAACGTCTTTAACTTCTTAATTTTCAAATATTTTATTTATGAAAAACATTTACTCAATGATTGTTGCCGCAACATTGGCAACTGCATCTTATGCACAGGTGACACTCCCTACTGCCACCTTCAAACTTGATTTTGAAGGCGCAACATCTGTGGCTGATTTCAATGGCACACAAGTGGGCGATGGCGAACTGCGCCAAAGTGATGATCCTAATTTTGGTACTTACTACCAGAACTGCCCTAACAACGCTGTTGCTACGAAAGCTACTAACTATCTGCGAGTGGAGCTGGGCGACGGACTGACTAAGGCTGGAGCTAACGGCAATTATCTCTCTCTTTCTTTCTGGGTAAACCCAACAGTGGCTAACACTGTTTATCCATCAATCAGCTACTATTGGAGCGTGCTATATTCTATATATACTGCCAACAACCGAGGACTTACATCCACAGACGGATGGAACGGACCAATGTGGAGCCAGAACGTACGCGGATGGGCACAAATCAACGACTGGGCAGACAGATGGGACGACTTCTCAGATGATGAAAACGTGAATGGAAGCAACGTATGGGATATCACATGGCTCGAACAAAAAACGGAAACGGTTATCACTACTGATGATGAAGGGAATGAAATACAAGAACAGGTGCCAACTGGATTCAACGACAACTGGCATCTCGTGGCTTTCGTACTCAGTGCTTATGATAATACCGCTACTATCTTCGTAGATGGAGCTCAGTTCAGAAAATGGAATTGTAAGGCCGACTTCTATGCAAATGGCTCTAACACATTCTTCAGCCACCTTGGTAACTATCAAGACCTCTATCTCGGTGGTGTCGCTCAATGGACATGGAACGACCCAGACCCTGCTTTCGCATACGACGATTTCACAATCTATGCAGGACCTCTGGATGAAGCTCAGTTGGAAGTCATCATGAAAATTAAACACGGAGAAATAGATGATGATACTAAATTGGTGCTGGCGCAGGCAGAATACGATGCTGCATTAAATGAATATGCGGAATTTGTTTTCAACCTTGAATCATATCCAACGCTTTTGGCACAGATGGATGCTGTAATCGAATACTACGACGAAATAGTCAGCGTAAACCCTACTGTGGAAAAATACACACAGGCGGCTAACGACATCAGAGCTAAGATTGCTGAACTGACTGTCATATATAATGCTTGCCAGCAGGCTATTGATGCCATCAACGATGAAAAGGCATACGCGGATGCCACTAACTATCCGGGCGTGGATACATACAAAAATGTTCTTAGCGAACTGACTGCTAACCTTAGCGATCCTTCGTCTGTTGAACAGGCTGAACAAGCAATGGAACAGCTAAAAACGGCTAAGGGACAGTACGTCATTTCACAAACTATGCCTACAGACGGAACAGGTATCAACGCAACAGCACTCGTACTACATCCTTGGTTCTGTAATCCAGATGCTGAACCAACTCTAACTGACGGAAATTATGTGTTCCCTTACCAAACGGAACATTCCTATGCTGAAAACACAACGCCTGCTGACCAAAACGCTAAGGGATGGGTCAACGGCAACTCATTTACTGTCGACGATGCAAGAGTAAACTGGACTGAAGGACGTATAACATGGAACAACTGGCATAACAAAACAAATGTCGGCACACTCGACGTACATCAGACCCTGACAGGACTACCTGAAGGATACTACAGCGTGAGTGCCGACTGGATTACTAATGCAGCACCTACCACACAGCACACGTATGCAACATCGGGTGGCGTAACGAAAGTGTCGACATATCTCGACAACCAAGGATGGGATACACAAACTTGGACTACACTTACTACTGACAAAGTATACGTGGGGGAAGATGGAGAACTCATCATCGGTGGAGAGTCATCCACTATCGGACAACCATACCAGGGATGGTTCTGCGTGACTAACTTCGTGCTTACTTACTACGGAAAGACAATAGACCTCAATGCCGAGGTGGAAGAAAAGGTGGCGGAAGTACAACAGCTGATTAACAACAACCTCGTGATGAAAGGCGATATCAATAACGCTAATGCAAAGGTGAACGAAATCAAGGCTCTTGAAGACAAATATGAGGCTGTAAACCAACTCACACAACTCATCAACCAAGTGAAGGAAATAAAGGCGGAAGAGGATGTTGTGTTCAACACCATAAACAAATTCAACGCTACTGAAGCCACATCTGCAAACGTTAAGGCTGTCGTGAATAAAGTTGGGGCATCACTCAACGAAATGGCTGCTGCTGACGATGCTACATACGAAATGAAAGATTTCGTAAACAACATCATCGCTGCAGCAAATGCTTACACACAAATCATACCAGCTGCTGAAGATTGGAACACAACAGAAACTACTGAATTGCTCAACTCGCAGATAACTGAATTAAATTCTGTTGAACCTACTCCTGAATTGCTAAACAATTATGCCGAGGCACTAATGCTATCAATGAAGCAGTCACTGTCCACGAAGGACGCATCTGAGGATAATCCGGTGGATGTAACGGCATTCCTCGTCAACAGCAGTTTCACAGGCGACTCATGGACGGGATGGACTTCCGACGGACCTGCGCCTGGCATCGCTTATTCGGAGGCTGAGTTCTTCAACACAAACTTCGACTTCTATCAAATCGTGACCAACCTTCCTACAGGACATTATAAATTCGCTGCTCAGGCTTTCTATCGCGACGGTTCAAACGAGGAAGCGTATAATAAGTCTATAGCTGTGGACGAAGAAAATAATCCTGCACCGACTAACGTGCTCAACGCTAAGATTTATGCTGCTGAAGAGGTAAGCGACATACAAAGCTGGAGCCTGTTCCGTACAGTGGGTGAGGAAATCGTAGATTTCTTTAGCCCTAACGCATCGGACGATACTGTTGAAGCTGACCAAATAATCTATTTCGCCAATGCAATGAGTTCAGCTAACTTCTTCTTCGACACTAAGAAGATGAACCCTGACGGAAGCTTTGTAGAATTTGTGCTGAAAACCGCTGGAGACGTAAGAATGGGCGTGAAGAAAGAAACGACAATAACTAACGACTGGACTATCTTCGACAACTTCCACCTCTACTACACAGGACCGCTCACTGAAGATGACGTAACTGGCATCAACAATATCAACACAAATATGCAAACCAACGAAATATACAATATCAATGGTGTGCGTATCAACTCTCTGCAGAAAGGTATCAACATCGTAAGAAAAGCCGACGGATCAACAGTGAAAGTATTTGTGAAATAAACCACGTATATAATCTGATTATTGGGACTCAACATCGAGTCCCAATAATCTTTAAAACTATAAAAACCTACTCGTTTGCTATTATAACTGATACCAACAATTCGCTTACTTTAGTAAAATAATTTTCATTTTTAATTTAAATATATTCGCGTATGAAAAAATTTCTACTTCTAATCATCTCTGTCATTGCATTGAATGTAAATGCACATACGTTCGAATGGGGAACTGCAGAATGGAATGTTCAAGACGGATGGGTATTCAACGACCAGGCTGACTTCGATAACACGGGGCTTATACTCACATTCCCTAATCCTGCCGGATATAATCTGACATTCTTTAATTTAATAGCAGTCAATGCTGATGTCTTCGTTGATGATTCAACTGAACCAAAGGAAGCTTTGGCCAGTGCTCAGATGGGAACTGCTGCTCGATTTAGCTTCCCGTTTGTGGAAGGACATAAGTATAAGGTGGTGACGAAAGAGAACTTGCTCGTGCAGATCAATCTTGCTACTCACACTACTGACACTCTTTCACGCAACTTCGATTCCTACACCATTTCCTTCGAAATACAAGGTCCGGAACTAGTCAACACTATCAACGTGGAAGCCACTATGTCACTGGCCATCACAGATCAAAACGACCCAATCACTGCTTCTGAAATTGATGTGGAAGGCATAAAGAAAGACCTCGGCATTTCAGACATTGCTGAGGCCACCATTTACGGATTAGAGCAAACAACGGGACAATACGTTCCTTTCGAATACTATGGACCAGGGTATTTTGATGGATGGAAAGACAACGATGGCGATTATACCAATTGGAATGGAGGATATAACCGTTTTGCTGGACACAATGCCTACCCTGCTGTCTATTGTGTGAAAATAAATGAGGCAGCAGACTCAATCACGTATTTCTTCTACGACTACTGGAGAGACTACAATCCTGATGAGGATACCGAAATCGGAGGCTCGGGAATAACTCCTACAAAGCGTAGAGTGCCTGAAACATCCTACAATAGCGTTGTATGGGATTGGGATAATGGTGATGGTACAACAACCAAGTACGTCAGAAATTATAGATGCAACGAAGGACAAGACTATAAGGCTTCATTCGTTATCACTGCTAACAAAAAATATGTGCAAATCAATGCTACAATGCACTTCGTCAGCATAGAGGATTATCTAAACAGTATTAACTCTCTGACCGACGACAATGTTAGAGTAACATCAACAGAGGTCTTCTCTCTCAGCGGAGCAAGAATAGCACAACCGCAACATGGCATTAACATCATAAAACAACGCCTCGCAAACGGCTCCGTCAAGACAACTAAAATATTCGTGAAATAATCCCCAGATCATTCTCTATATAAACAAAAAAGCTTCCCAGCTCAATGCTGAGAAGCTTTTTTATGTCATCAACTATCACATCTTATCAACCAGTTCCACAATCTTTGCCTTAGTCTCGTCGCTCTTTTGTTCGTCGAATTTAGCTGTTACGACACCGGTGTTTTCTGCATTCCAGTAGTTGCAGATGTCCTTGTATTCAGCAATAGCTCCTGTGTAGACATCTGGAGAATAAGATGAAAGCAACAACGCCATCTTCTTTACCTTTGGCAGTTTGTTCATATTGTAGCAACGTTGGATTGGGGCCTGAATTTGAGCGCACATCGTGAAATAATAGATTGGAGCAGCCAAAACCAATGCATCGGCTTCAGCAAGAAGAGGATAAAGATCCTGCATGTCGTCCTTCTGAATGCAAGCACCCTCACCCTTGCCATGGCAGTATTCGCAAGCCAGACAACCGGCTATCTTCTTCTTCGCAACATTTACTAACTCCACTTCATGACCTGCAGCCTCAGCGGCTTGTTTATACTCATCTGCCATCCAGGCAGAACTGCCCTTCGCACGTGGCGAACCTTGTAGAACAAGAATTTTCATATTATAACAATTTTAGAATTACCAATGCAAATATACAAAAAAATACATGCTTCTCCAAATAAAAAATAGCCTCGCGAAGCATTTCGTCTCCTACTAAAACCAACTCGTCTACTTGTCAACTCGTCTACTTGTCAACTAAAATATTTTTTCATTTGCGAAGCATTTCGTCTCCTACTACAACCAACTCGTCTACTTGTCAACTCGTCTACTTGTCAACTAAAATTTTTTTTCATTTTCATACATCAATATCTCTGGACGATATTCAAAATGCATCGTGTCGTAGTGATACCAGCGGCCACCCCATATAAAACCATGTTTCTCAAAAATCTTTACAATCTCAAGTGGCATCTTGTTCTCGTATTTTATTCTGGACGTCTCCTTGGCTCCTGGATTCGACCATAGCCAATATGTCTTGAAATCACCACCTATATCTATCGTCATGCCGTAGGAATGAGCGCTCTGACGATTTGCACCACGAACCTTACGCCAGTAGAACGTGCCTTCAGAACGCATGTATTTCTTGTATTGTGGAAGTTTTGATAGCTCTGATGCTACGGCCTTCAAATGATCTGCAGCACCGTTAACAGGGGTAAAGAGCACGTTCTGACCAAACCAGTTCACTTTGATTAGTTTCTTCCTTACAGCACTCTCACTTTCGCCATACATCTTCTTGAACAACTGCTCGCAACGACTACGGCCGGCATCTTGCTGATATTTGGGAACTGCCGACTCACGATTATATTCGAATGCAAACATATCCTCCACATCTGCATCGTCCAGCTTCTGCTCAAATGTCTTCTTCCGGCCATCGTCATACACCAGCGTCGTACCATCGCTCATCAATAGTTTGCCATCCTTATAACCCTTCACAAAGTCGGGGTAGCATTTCATCAATACGGAAGCACCGGCAGGAATAGCGTCGCTAATTGCATCAGACGACTCTGTTGACGACATGTCATCGCTGACAACATCTTCCTTGCCTGATTTATCCATCTCACTTGAGGCTTCGGCAACTGGGCCAACACTGTTGTCCGTCTCTTTGCTTTTGGCATTTTCTGTACAACCCCACAGAAATGTTGAGATAGCACCTAATGCCATCAGCAACACAAAACAATTTATAATTATTCTGTTCTTTTTCATAGCTAATTATATTTAAAAAGTTAAAAAGCCCGTATTTATTTTTTGCATTATAGTATCAGTCGCAAAAATAATAAAAAATACTCAGCCAATGAAATAAATTAATACCTAAAATAATTTTTTATTTTTCATTTTCCACCTCACCTCCTATGTATAGTCCTGCGTAGACAGGGGTGTGGGCGTCTCGCCCGCTAATAACAATCAAAAAGTCCGCTTTTCATTTTTCATTTTTCATTTTATTTGGTAACTTTGCAGTACAATAAATACTGTTTTAATCATGGAACATTTAATTCCCGTGTGGATGCTTATCCCGTTTGTCATTCAACTTCTGTGTATAGCCATACTGCCACTTACCAAAATCGGGGAATGGTGGGAACACAACATTCACAAACTGTATATCTCGCTCCTCCTCGGAGTGCCTGTCGCCATCTGGCTTTGCGTAAATGGTATGTCACACGAAGTCATTCATCAGATGGTCTATGACTACGTGCCGTTCATACTACTACTCATGGCTCTTTTCACCACAACCGGAGGTATTTGCATAAAGGGTGATATGAAAGCCACGCCTACTACCAACACCATCATCATGGCGATTGGCTGGGTACTCGCATCATTCATGGGAACAACAGGAGCTGCCATGCTGCTCATACGCCTTCTCATACAAACCATAAGTCAGCGTACATACAAGGCACACACCATCATGTTCTTCATAGCCATTGTGGCCAACTGCGGAGGACTACTCACACCGCTCGGCGACCCGCCACTATTCCTGCTCTTCCAGAAAGGTGCACCATTCGGATGGTTTATGAATATGATTCCTGAATGGGCGGTCACGGGCATATTGCTAATGGCTATATACTGGTGCATGGATTCCTACTTCTATCGTAAGGAACCAAAACATGCTCTTGAAACCGACCATGCTGAGCAGGTGAAGGTCACAGCACGTGGACTCATTAATCTATTCTGGCTTGCTTGCGTTATCCTAAGTACTATGTTTATCAACGAGACGTATATTCCTGCTATGGGTGAAGCTGATGCGCCATGGTATCTCAAACTCTTGCGCGAATGGGTGTTTATCGCAATAATCATCCTGTCTGTCATCACAACGAAGAAGAAGGTGCGCACAGACAATGAATTCTCATGGACCCCTATCATGGAGGTGGTTTGCGTATTCCTCGGCATCTTCGCCACTATGACGCCGGCTCTCATGTTCCTGCGTCAAAACCCACTGCCATTTACCGAACCGTGGCAGTTTGTCTATGGAACGGGATCGCTTTCCGCATTCCTCGACAATGCTCCTACTGCAATGGTTTTCCATGCAACGGCATCATCATTGCCTGTCACAGGGATAGCCGTAGCTGGAGTCAGCGAAATACTATTGAAAGCAATTTGTATGGGTGCTGTCTTCTTCGGAGCATTGACATACATAGGAAATGGACCGAACTTCATGGTCAAGAGCATTGCAGAACAGAGCGGAATCAAGATGCCGTCATTCTTCGGATATATTATTAAGTTCTCACTCATTATCCTATTGCCAGTTTATATCATCGTACAACTGCTATTCTTGTAATTATTTGTTTGTATTAATTGTTTCTTCCTACAAAGACAACAACAAACTCATCTACCAATAATCTCACGCAACCAACTCGTCAACTTGTTTACTTCTCTACTCGTCAACTATAAATAATAACCTATGGAAGATATCATTAGTCAAATGCCTTTCAATCAGTTGGAAGGCATCAGCGTGGGTAACGCACAAAATGATGAGGCTAAGACCGGTGTAACTGTGTTCTTCTTCCCTCAGCCTGCATGGGCATCGGCTCAGGTATATGGCGGTGGACCGGCATCCAGAGAACTACCATTGCTCGATTCACAACGCAACACACAGCCACTCAACGCTCTGGTATTCGGAGGTGGATCTGCCTACGGACTGGCTGCGGCAGACGGTGTCATGCGTTGTCTCGAAGAAAATGGCTATGGCTACGACACTGGATTTTGCCTCGTGCCAATAGTATGCCAGAGTGATATCTATGACCTTTCATACGGGTCTTCTTCTATACGTCCAGATGCCGATATGGGTTTTGGGGCGTGCAAACGTGCCATCGAATCCAACTCACCCATCAGTGGTAACATCGGAGTCGGGACGGGAGCTACGGTTGGAAAACCTGCTGGTATGGCTACATCCCAAAAGAGTGGAATAGGCTATGCTGCCGCACGTATGGGCAAACTTGAAGTGGGAGTGGCGGTTGTTGTCAATGCGATTGGAGATGTTTATCAGGACGGCAAAAAAATTGCAGGAATGACATCGACAGATAGAAAGACATTTGCTAATGCTGAACAAACAATACTTAATAATCAGTATGTCGACCTCTTTCAGGGAAACACCACACTTGTGGCTATCTTCACCAATGCACAGTTCGACGTAGCCGACTTGCAAAAAGTATGCAACATAGCGGCTACTGCACTGCCACGGTGCATACGACCTGTGTTCACCATGGCTGATGGTGACACCGTATATGCCGTTTCCCTACCTCAAAAAAACGTTCAGACGGATGTCAACACAGTAGGAATACTCGCATCTATAGTCATCGAAAAGGCTATTGCCAACGCAATATCTTCCAGCCAAATAACCGACACCGAATTCCTATCCAATATCAAATGATTCTATATCATCTCCTCATCTTCTCATCTTCTATAAAGTAGAATAATTTTTCAATTTTCATTTAATAACGTTGTACGCAACCCCCTATGCTGTAGGGGCGTACCTTGCGTGCGCCCGTCCAGCCGTAAAACATTGTTAAACCTTCCCACAATCTTTCTCAGGAACTACATTCTTAAACCGTTGGCTCTACATTCTTAAACCGTTGACCCCGATTCAAAAACTAAAATATTTTTTATTTTTAATTATTAAATTGCTAACTTTATATTAATTATTATGAAAAACAAATTCTATTTAATGAAATACATATATGACAGACGTAGTTATTCATAGTTGCCCCGACCTCATAGAATTAATATCAAAAATTGGATTCCTCCCGATGTTCGATAGTGGAATACCTGGCTTCTCTGCAATGGAAATGGCGGATGAAGAATCACAGTACACACTCTTGCCTGATGGGGGATGGGAGTGGCCTTTATGGAAATGGAAAGGACCTACAGTCACGGATGGCAATTGTGTGTACGGAAAGTTCTTTAATAAGAAAGCTGGATTTATTTCAAGACTGTGGTGGCCCGATTTCTACAACTATAGGCGTAGCATAAGCCCTAAACCTGAACAAGATTCCATTGAAGAAACCATCTTGATGATTCTTCGTGAAAATGGAAGTATGATCACACGTGAACTACGTGCTGCATGCGGATTTACAGGCCCCAAGATGAGGAGCCGATTCGATGCCTTCGTCACTCGACTGCAGATGTCATGCCATATCGTAACCGAAGACTTCGTATATCCGCTCGACCGACACAACCACGAATACGGATGGGGATGGTCGCTACTTACAACACCTGAACAGCTCTATGGTAAAGATGCTTGTCTCACTGAACACACGCCTCAACAATCATTTCAACTCATCTTCAACCACCTCAAGTCTCTATATCCATCAGCCACAGATAAACAAATCAACAAATTAATATCAAAAGTCTAACTCTTCGTTTTTGCATAATTTTTATTTGTTTTTGAAAGATTTGTTGTTTTATCGTGTAATAATTCCTATTTTTGTAAAAAAACATATTGCATCATGAAAAACAGTTTTTTTATTGCACTCATACTAACATCTGTATTGCAAACAAACAGCTTTGCACAAATCCTAAGAGAAGATATCAGTCTAAGCGACCCTTTCATAATGACTGATACACAAACCGGATACTACTATATTACGGGTACGGGTGGAGGACTGTGGAAAAGCAAAGACATGCAAACATGGACTGGACCAACATATAATGTGTCGACGTCGGAAACCACATGGATGGGAAGCTCTCCACAGATATGGGCATCTGAAATTTATCGCTACAATGATAGATACTACAATATTTCCACATTCACCAACAGGAATATAACGATTGACTCAAGTGGACACCCAAGAAGAGCTGTGCATATAACATCGAGCACAATCCCTGATGGCACATACACTATCATTCAAGGGGGAGACGACACATATCTGCCTGCTGAAAAGACTACTCTTGATGGCACTTTGTTTATCGACAACGATAATAAACCTTATTTACTCTATTGCCACGAATGGATACAAAATGGAAATGGAACAATCGAATTTATCCCTTTGAAAGACGACCTTACTGGAACAATTGGTAGCGGAACGATAATTATGAGGGCTAAAGATGCTTCTTGGAACACTGGAGCTGTGACCGACGGACCTTTTGTATTTAGAACTCAGACCGGACGTCTTGGAATTATATGGACCAGCTGGCATAACGATCGATATGTGCAGGGTGTGGCATATTCAACCTCTGGTAAACTGTCTGGACCTTGGCAACAACAAGCCTTGCCTATAACACCCGACAACTACGGACATGGAATGCTATTCAGAGATTTCAATGGTAAACTACTCATGTGTATTCATAGCCACAGAACAATTGATGCATCTATACAAAAATGGGAGAGACACCCAGCGTTGTTTATTATGGACGACACGGGTAACGAACTCAAAACAGTAATGAAATATCAAGAAATCACTGATTTGCAACACCCTGCCGATGTAATGGTCGACAACCCGGAATTTGTGTATGGAAAGAATGGATGGACTTCTACAACAGGGGCACAAAACCAACTTATTGCTTCTAATCAAAATGGAGCGATTACGGGAAATTTCTATGAGAGCTGGGACAAAAACTCTTTTATAGGAGAGATATATCAAACGAGAAATGTGCCTAACGGAACATACAGAATTACTGCTACTGCGTTCAGAAGCTATCCTATTACCGGAGGACAGACGGATGCTGATGTCGTTAAACTCTTTGCTAACGATAGCAAAACAAGCATCGATTCCGCTAATCCTGCATTCTTCTCTGTAACCACTTTCGTGACAGATGGAAAACTACGGTTCGGATTACGTTCTGAGAAAAAGAATTATCAATGGATGGGCATTGATAACGTAACCATCAAATACTATGGAGAACAACGCTACAGTGAGGAGGAAATCAGTAATTCCGACAATAGAATGTATTTCAGAAATATTAAAACGGGCAAATTCATTAATGCAGGACAGTCGTGGGGAACAAAAGCTGTGCTAAACGAGCATCCTCTTGATTTCCGAATTTTAAAGCTAAATAGCGGAAGATATGCTGTTGATAGCAAACTAAGCAATGGAGGAGGAAACCACTATATGGATGGAAACGGATATCTTGATGGGCCTATGACTGAATTCAGAATCAATATAAAAGAGGGAAATACTTGCACGCTGTCGCATAATGGCACTTTGTTTTGGGGAGCTACAACGGCGGGAAACCTTGCTACCTCCTTTTCTAACTCTAATTCGCAATATGCTCAGTGGCAGATGCTATCATTCAACGACCTTATGGATGAACTTAATGATGCTTCTGAGGAGTCGCCTGTCGATGCCACTTTCCTTATTCAGTGCCCAACTTTCGGAAGAAACGACACAAGAATTTCTGCATGGAATAATGGACTGGAACTGACAAGGGGAGGCGACGTGACTAATATGTGCGCACAAACGCCTAATACTGAATATAACATATATCAGACTTTGGAAAATATTCCTAACGGTATCTACCAATTAAAAATGCAGGGATTCTACAGGGATGGAACAGCAGAGGTGGCGGCTAACAGAAAAACGAATGGCAATGAACAAATTAGCGCGATTCTATATGCTAATGATATTAGTAAGCCTATACATTCAATTTTCGATGAGGCGGACAGCAAATATCTCACTGCTGCGAACGCACAAATAACTGCACATGGTAAAATACCTGCTTCTTTGGAAGGGGCTTCAGAGGTGTTTTCTGCAGGACTTTATGTGAATTCATTAAACGTGGAAGTGAATGACGGTAAACTAACCCTTGGAGTGAGAAAAAACACTGCAAATAACCCTTCCGACAACTGGACCGTGATTGACAATTTCGAACTTACATACCTCGGCAAAAAAACAACAGGTATCTATGATATCAAAAATGATGATAACTACGACAAAACAAAAGAAATATATAATAATCACATCTACGACTTGTCGGGAAGAGTAATATCAAAACCTCTCACTACACTGCCCCACGGAATATATATCATAAACGGAAAGATAATAATTCTATAAATCCCAGAGAGTAACCCCACCTACCTGCAAGAAATAAATCCTATAATTCTTGATAAAAATCTATGTTTTCTCTGATTTCTTTGAGAGAAATAATCCTTAATTCTTGACAAAGACTAAGAATTCTTGAGCTTCGCTTTCACGTCCATCATCAAGCTGATCTGACCTCCAAACGTAGGATTATTATATTTCTCACTGGCTATATGCCTCACTTGCTTGGAAAACTTCTCCAAGTCCTTGATATACACACCATGACCCAGATCTATCTCACCAGTAGGTTTGGCTGAGTCAATCCAGTCAATCAGTTCCTGTGCCTCCTCCTTTGTATAAGTACGTTTATATGTCTCGTGCATAATATAATCTTTTTTATATTGTTTTTATATCTCTGTCTTCTCTGATTTCTTTGAGAGAAAGAAAAAATGTCCTTCAAGCAATAACTCCTTAAATTCTTGACAGAAAATCAAGATTCAAGAGCCCTGATAATTTCGTGAGCTGCACGATCCGAAGCTCCAGAAGCTCCAGTCCTTTCCCAGAGCATTTCGTAATCCCTGAGCATATCTTCTCGTTTGCTCCCTCCAGGCAAGATCTTACGAAGCTCATCTTCAGCCCTGAACACATTCATCTCGCTGCCAACCAATTCCCTGACCGCCTCCTTGTCGCATATCAGATTAACCAGAGAAATATACTTAACCTTCAAAAACAACTTGCGAAGAACCTTGATAAACCAACCGCCCGACATGTGATAGCACACAACCTGAGGAGTGCCCAGCAATGCTGTCTCCAGCGTGGCTGTGCCACTTGTTACCAAAGCTGCCGATGAGTGCTCAACCACTTCGTAAGTCTTGTCATAAACAACATCTACGTCAATACCTTCAGGTATATACTTCTTATATATTTCTAAGCTTATGTTAGGGGCACCAGTGATCACAGGCTTAAAACCATCAATCCTTGACACTGCATCGAGCATGATACCCAAGTTCTTGCGAATCTCTTGAACACGACTGCCTGCAACGATCGCCACCTGATGCTCATCGCGAACCAAGCCACTCGCCGATGCTGAACGTAAACGACGATATTCATCCACTGCATCCACGCATGGATTACCAACGTAATGGATAGGGTAGTGGTGCTTCTTCTCAAAGAAGTCAACCTCAAAAGGCAAGATGGAAAACAGTTCGTCCACATACCTGCGGATACTCTTTATGCGGTATTCCTTCCAAGCCCATATCTTTGGAGAAATATAGTAGTACACAGGTATGTCGCTATTCTCCTTCACGTATTTAGCTATCTTCAGGTTGAAACCGGGATAATCCACCAGTATCACCACGTCAGGATGCCATTCCATGATATCCTGCTTGCAGGCTTTCATGTTGCGAAGAATCGTTCTTAGATGAAGCAATACTGGTACAAAACCCATATACGACATCTCCTTGTAGTGCTTGACCAATGTGCCGCCTACCGACTCCATCTTGTCGCCTCCATAAAAACGAAATTCGGCTCCACTGTCACACGAAAGCAAACCACGCATCAAATTCGATGCGTGTAAATCGCCTGAAGCCTCGCCTGCTATCAAATAATATCGCATTGATAAGAACCTTATTTATAATAAATGTCAAATCTCAGTGCAACCAACGCTCAACCTATCGTATGACGGGTTTATGCCGGAAGGAGGTGACGCCTCCTGGCGTCATTGCTCCCGATGTTGCACATTTAACCCGCATGTTGTAGGGGCGTGCCTTGCGTGCGACTGTCCAGCCGTAATACAATTTTAAACCATCCTGCAAATATTCTCAGGTACAACAGATTTTAACCATTGGACACCGATTGAAGACACTAAAATAATTTGCGAAACACACTATACCAATTCCTTATTCAGCCTGTCAAACGCCCCGTAAGCCGTCTGGTCAAGAGTTATGGGAGTTATTGCCACATATCCGTGGTTCAATGCCCAGGTGTCGGTTCCCTCATCATCGGGGTTGTAGCTCTCATAGTTCCCTGCCATCCAGAAATACTTGCCGCCGCGAGGATCTTCACATTCCACCCATTCGTCTATCCAGTCGCCCAGACCCATCTTGCAGATCCGCGTGCCCTTTAATTCTCTGACTTTCGGATAGTTCACATTCAGATATACCTGAGGGGGAAGTCCATGCTTCAGCACACGTTCCACCAAATCGTGGATGTGATGCCTCAAACGCAGAAAATCGCCCTCGCGCTTAAACGCACAACTCGACAGACCGATTGAAGGGATATCCTTCATCGTACCTTCTATACATATTGCTATGGTGCCCGAATAATGAGCGTTCACCGCTGCATTGTCGCCGTGGTTGATGCCGCCAAGTATCACTGACGGCTTCTCTGGCAATATCTTCTCCAGAGCCATCTTGATACAGTCGCATGGAGTACCTGTGCAACTGTAATAACGAACACCCTCTTCCTCCCTTACCAAATGATAACGTACGGGAATCGTCGTTGTTATTGCCAAAGATGAACCCGAACGACCTCCGTCTGGTGCTACAACCACCACCTCGCCTAAGTCTCTGACTATCTCTACCAGGGCATTAATGCCCATTGCATCAACTCCGTCATCATTCGATATCAATATCACTGGTCGCATATTTCTTAATTATATATTTTTTTCTGTTCTTAATTTTCCGCCTATTAACGTTAATTTTCTTTCCTTAAATCTTAACGACAATTTTTGCAAAATTACGAATTTTAATCCTTATTTCCCCTTTTTTTGGAAAAAAACACAAAAACTTTTTGGAAGTTTCAAAAGAATCAACTAACTTTGCACCGCTTTTCAGGAGAAAGGCATACAGATTGGGATATGGTGTAATTGGCAACACAACAGATTCTGGTCCTGTTATTCAAGGTTCGAGTCCTTGTATCCCAACACAAAAAAGACAACCACCCATGGTTGTCTTTTTTGTGTTTATTAATGAATCTTCCGCCAATGATATTCTTTTCACCAAATAGTGTTACACCAATCGGTGTAATTTAATAATATTTAGCTAAATCGCAAATAATCAGTCTGATATATCATGGTAAAATCTTACACCAGTTGGTGTTACACCAATTGGTGTAAAAATCCTATATCCCTAATACCATTAATATGCAACCAACTGCTATGAGTATGAATGTTGTTTCATAATAATATTTTTCTGGAAAGAAGCGACGGTAAATATTTAAATCTTTCTTATCATAAACTATCCATAGAATAATTCTTGAATATGCCATAAATAATCCTAAAAATAATAATACAAGCATACCAACCGAGAAGCCTTCGTTAACATATTTAATGATTGTGGCTATAAATAGTCCTATAATTATAAATATAGAAATTAAACCGCCAAAACCTGCATAACCGCGGCTTACTACATCCTCTTTTATGGACTTTACAAGTTCTCTTCGTTGCTTGAATGTCATAACATTGTTTTTAACAAATGATTATAATAATCTATTGGATTAGGTATTCTACCTCCTGTACTTAACCGTCTTCGTTTAAAGATGCTTGAACCCTTTAAATATATTTCATCTGGTCGGATTGTTCCGAATGGATTAGATTTGAAAGGACGAAAATGATCTTCAATATTCTTGCCAGTTGAACTATATACAGCATTGTCAAAGACTTCAGTCGATTGTATTTCTTTTTTTAATTTCGGAAATGCTTTCTCATATGTATTAAAATTGGATATAAAACGTAGTATATTTGATATACTTGGGTCATTTACCATATCATAATAATCATATATTGCTCCATAGGATGATAAATATGTACCCAAGAATTCTGTTGCAGGTGTTGGGAACATCTTAATAACATCTCCTATTGATTGAAGGCCTTTCGCAGTACGTTTATCCATTGGTCTATGCGTGTTTCTCCAAGCTGTGGCATCAGAGCCATACAGATACACATCCATAAGGACGAAGGGCATTATGAGGACACTAACGACCCCGTATCATGGGAACCGAACTACCATGCTCATATCATCTGGGACTGGATGGACCACGACACGGGCAAGTCCTTCAAGTTGAATGCGAGGACATGTCTGCAATCCAAGATTTGGTAGCTGATACATTGGACATGCAGCGAGGACTGAAGAAGTCAGAGACGGGTTTGGCGTGCTTTCGACATCATGCCTCGGCACGACGATTCGCTTGTGCCCAGTACCTGGGCAATTTCCGCAAAACTCATATCTTCCCGCTCGCGCATTTCAACGATTCTCCTCCAATTGTAAGGTAG